>ENA-ORXI01000356-ORXI01000356.1-sediment-metagenome-genome-assembly--contig:-NODE-356-length-37347-cov-6.162839_pt1 | contig 37347 bp, 58 predicted proteins | sample MGYA00237861_ERZ511468 | MGnify/ENA primary metagenome ERZ511468 (study PRJEB26299, sample SAMN06266213) | sediment metagenome | isolation source: Hudson Canyon methane seep mesocosm | place: USA:Hudson... | reverse complement strand
ACTGAGCATAACCTAACCGACATTCAAGAGTGGAAAGAAGCGCATGACAACGTAAAGTTAATGCAAGCCGACTGCACTAAAAAATGGCAAGAGGCAGCAGACCTTAAAAAAGATGCTGAAACTCAGTCAACAAAGGCGCAAGAATTGGTTTTAGAGTTAGAGTTAATGGTTGGCGAGGATAAAGAGTTAGATCTCGAATCTTACAAAGACATTGAATCTGATAACTACGACCCAGACGAGTACATTAGGTTAAAGGCCAAGGCGGATAAGCGAGAAGCCAAGTTAAAAGAGCTAAAAGCTAATCAACCAACACAGCAAGCACCTTTAACTCAAGATGAACTTGTTGCAGAAAGTAATGATTTTTATAGTTACGATCCTGCATGGCAAAACGACGGAAAACTAACAGATGCATTTCAGTCTGATATGAAAGTTGCAGCTAAATACTTAAGTGATGCTGGTTACTCTCAAGAAGAAATTAATGCAGTTACTTATTCGCACCACTGGAAAACAATTGTTGATGCCTCAAGGTACAACGCACAAAAGAACAAAGTAACTTCTATTAAAAAGAAAGTACTTAAAACGCCAAAGGCATCAAAGCCAGCGGCAAAATCATCTAATCAGTCGGCAGAAGAAATCTTCTACGGCAAACAATAACGAGAGGCTATCATGGCTACTATTGGAAACAATGTATTAACGCTTACAGATTGGGCAAAGCGTAACGATCCAAAGGGTAAAACCCCGATGATCGTTGAAATGTTATCTCAATCAAACATGGCACTAGAAGATATGCCATTTAAGGAAGGTAACTTACCAACAGGTGAACAGGTAACCATTCGTACTGGTTTGCCTACATCATATTACCGACAAATTAACCAAGGTGTACCTAAATCAAAATCAACTACAGCGCAAGTTGTAGAGAATGCAGCAATGTTGGAAGCTCGTTCAGAAGTTGATGTTAAGGTTGCTAAGTTAAATGGTAATCAGCAAACATTCCGCTTAAGCGAGTCAAAAGCTTTTGTTGAATCAATGGGACAAACGCAAGCCACTACATTGATGTATGGCACAGCTTCAAACCCTGAAGAGTACGTTGGTTTTATGCCTCGCTACAGTGACACTTCAGCGCCAAACGGTGAGAATATCTTACTTGCTGGTGGTGCAGGTTCAGACAACACATCAATCTTATTGGTTGGTTGGGGTTCTGATACTGTGTTCGGTGTTTATCCTAAAGGCTCTAAAGCTGGGATGGATCATCAAGATTTAGGTGAGATTGACGCGTTTGACGATAATAACAATCGTTTTCGTGCATTCTCTGACTTGTACACATGGGACAATGGCTTAGTTGTTAAAGATTGGCGTTATGCTGTTCGTATTGCAAACATCGACGTTAGCGATTTAGTTGCTCAAACTGGCACACAAGCGGCATCAGCAGCAACGGCAATCATTAAGTTAATGGCTCGCGCACAAGATCGCTTGCCTAACATTACATCTGTTAAAGATTGTTTTTATGTTAACCGCACAGTTGCTTCACATTTACGCTTAGCTGCACTTGATAAAAGCTCAGCAGCCGTAACAATTGAGCCAGCTATTAACCAGTTTGGTGAGAACATTCATCAACTTATGTTTCTTGGTACTCCTGTTAAAATTATGGATACTATCGTTAACACTGAAGCAGCAATTTCTTAAGGAGAAATATTATGTTTATTGATTCAAAACAAGCCTTTGCTGACGGCCAAGCTTTAACAGCTACAGCAGTTTCTACAAATGTTATTGACTTAGGTGTCGATCGTGATATTGGACCGGGTGAGCATATGGCTGTAATGGTTAGCTCTTCAGTTGACGCAGGCGGAACAAGCCCTACTTTACAGGTTGTTGTTCAGACTGACGACAATGACTCGTTTTCTAGTGCTACCACTATCGGCACATCCTCGGTAACTGCTGATTTAGTTGCAGGTCAAAAAATCGTTGTTCCAATCGGGCTAACAAATGAGCGCTACTTGCGCTTAAATCTTGTTGCTGGCGGAACTTCACCAACTCATACTATTGACGCTTATTTACAGCCGTATTCAATGGTAGATGCTAAAACTGACTACAACAACAACTACGATATAGTGTAGGGTGATGTATGAAAGTAAAAGCTAATAAAGTTGGCTTTTATGGAAAACTCAGAAAAGTGAATGAAGAGTTTGAAATAGAAAGCAAAAAACAGCTTGGTAGTTGGATGGATTTAGTTAAAGCTCCGGCAAAAGCTAAGTCTAAGTGATAAAATAAGGGAGGGTAATACCTCCCTTTTATCTAGGAATAATCATGGCACTAGATACGTACGATAATTTATTTAAGGTAATATCAAACAGAATTGAGCGCGGCTCTAGTCTTGATACTGAGATAGATGATTTTATATTGTTAGCAGAAAAAGAGATGCTATCAAACCCATCAGAGTCACTAAAAATAAGTGAAGCCGAAACAATATCAACAGCAACAACCAGTACTACAGATAGATACTTGGCTTTACCTACTGGGTTTAAAAAGTCTAGAGATTTTTCTATTGTATTAGATGGTGGCGTGGGAAGTTTAGAGTTTAGAACACCTGGGCAATTACAAGTCAGAAGCGAAACCGGCACACCATGGTTTTTTACTATTCAGGGTAATGAGTTGGCTTTTGATATAATCCCTCAAGAAGAATATTCAGTAACATTTGATTATTTTAAAGATTTCGCCCCATTAACAGAAGATAACCAAACGAACATCATTCTTGATAAATACCCCAATATATATTTATATGGCGCATTAAGACAGGCTTTTATTCGTTCTCAAGATGGTCAGCAAGAGCAGATTTATACTGCTAATTTTATCAGCGCTATAGAGTCAGCAAATCAATCAGAGCTAGAAGCCAGAAACGGCAATCAACCACAGCAAACTCAAGGCTGGTGTCCGTAATGACATTTCAAACAATACCGGTAAACGTAACAGGGCCATCATATCAAAGTCGTTCTAGACCTTTATCTAGTCAGCGTACACAGAACTGGTACCAGCAACTTAACGAGCAAGGCAAAGACGCTTATACGTTAATGCCGTTCCCTGGTCTAAAGTTGATTGGTAATGCGGTTGGTATAGATCGCGGTTTTCATCGTATGGCTGAGATACTCTATCAAGTTAAAGGTACTTCACTGTATGAAATTTCCAGCAATGGCACTCATACTTTGCGAGGAGCGATACCAGGGACAGGCCGAGCAATTATCAGAGATGACGGTATCAACATGTTTATCGTTGCTGACTTGAAGGTATGGCAATATACAACAGATACAAACTTAGTCACTGAGGTAACGAACGTTAATATTACCGGATCAAAATCAGTAGACTTTTTCAACAATCAATTTATTTACACTAAAGATAGGTTTTCAACTGTTTCAGATGTTGGCAATGGCGCAGAGGCTAGCGGTTTAAATATTGTTGGTGAAGAAACGTTACCGGATGACTTAGTAAGAGACTATGTTTTTGATGAGGTTATATATCGTTGCGGAACTCGCTCAATTGTTGGTTGGTATAACTCAGGCGTAGGCGCTCCACCTATCGAGAAGTTACAAGGCAGAATTTTCACCGTAGGTTTAGCGGCTATTAACTCAATTGCTGAAACTGACGAAGCTTTTTATTGGCTGGGTGATGACTTTGCTATATATCAAGCGGCAGCGGGCTCTAAGAACAGAATAAGTACAGATGCAATATCAAACGAAATACAGAAGTACTCTAAAATTGATGACGCGATAGGCAACACATTTACTTTTGAAGGTCAGAATTTTTACTCTATTACCTTTCCAAGTGGAAATAAAACCTTTGTAGTTAGTGAATCATTAGGTTCTAACGGCTGGTTTGAAATATCAAGCGGTGTTAGCAATCCTTTAGATTCAACTAAGTATCAAGGTACATCAATCTTAGATGCTTACGGTAAATTGTTCGTAGCTGATGTATCTAATGGCAATATATACAATCTCGACCTAGATACCTACATGAATAACGATGAGGCATTACAGCGCGTAAGGGTAACTCAAGCGGCTAATGGTGCGTTATTAAACGCAAGAGGTAAGCGAGTTCAAATGTCAGAGCTTAAGCTTATCATGGAGACTGGCGTTGGTGTCATATCAGGACAGGGGGATAATCCCCGCATAATGATTGAATACTCTGATGATGGTGGCAATACTTGGAATGGTGGCTCATGGCCTCGTGTTGGTCGTTTGGGTGAATTTACGTTACAAGTTGAATGGTACAATTTAGGTTCTTTTTATGATCGCATCTTTCGTATATCAACTACTGACCCTGTGAACTACTCTATTTATTCCGCGACTATTGATTTGCGTTTGGCTGGTAAATAATGGCTAACCCAGTAAATCCGCCACCATTTTTAAGAATACCTAAAGCCTTTCTTCAAGACAGAGAGGTTAGGGCGTTTATAGAGCAGCAGAACACCGTCATATTTCAACTGTATCAAAAACTAGGCGGAGCTAGTGACCCAATATCAGATTTAGAGAACTCAAGCACGGGAGCTTTTACATCTCAAACACAATGGCTACAAAAGCAAATAGACGGAATGCCTGATTTTACAACAGATACTACAGGATTCACCACCGACACAACGCGGATAACGACCGACAAGGTAACAGCATAATGACGCAGTTAGATATTAATATTGGGGCAGCCAACGGGAAGCAGGGTGATACACTTTTCGATGCATTCACAAAAACACAAAGTAACTTTTCTGAGTTATATGATTCAGCTATTAATGCTAATAATATAGTCATAGTAAACAGTGTCGAGGACTTTCCAGCTCCTTCTGGTGGGGTTATAACGCTACAAGATAATATTACCTACCAAATAGGTGGAAATGTTTCGACGTCTGACAGATTTCAATGTGGATTAAACAACGTAATAACATGTAACAACCCGTTTGCAAACGTCCTTATTTATACTGGTGTTGGCACAATGTTTACCGGTGTGAATGTAAGCTTCTTAATTGAGAGAGGTATTATATCATGCCCCAATGCGCAGGCATTTGATTTTAGCGCAACGGTAGGTAATTCACCTACATTTGGCTTAAGCCTAGTAACTATAGTTAGTTGTCAAAAATGTGGGACGCTGGATAACTTGCGTTCTATGAACGTAACTAATGCGGGTTTTTTTGATTGCACGGATGGGATTACATTAGAAGGTACGGATAACTGGGACACTATAACAGTGTCAAGAATGCGTATTGACGGTGGCACTAACGTGATTACAGGCTTTGACTTATCAACATCATTACATCGCACCTTTGAGTTAGTTGATTATATAGTACTTGGTGCTGTTGGGACTATAGGTGTCTCAGGTTTGCCGAACAATGCGAATATAGAAAGCGGATTTATAGCAACTGTTGAGCAATGCGAGTTTACAGTGAATGTAACTCCATTGTCAGGGATCACTATTGAAGATGTAAGATTTTCATTCTTGAATAACTCAGGGCTACAGGATTCCACTATAGACGCAAACCCGTATTTAACAACGCCGACAACGGTTGTTATTTCAGCGGCAGCAACTTATGAGAAAATAAATCAAGGTAACTGGTCTTTTTCCGAAGCTTCTAGGCTTTCGGTTTCTGCTGATGGTGATGTTACTAACTTAATGGAAAAGCCAGTGAAAGTACAAGTTAATGGATCTGTTACTATTGAAAAGGTTGGTGGAGGATCTGACCTACTGACTGCAAGATTGGTATATAATGACCTGCCCAATGACCCGGCCTCAGAAATAACAGAACTTGGTACAGATAACACGCAGCCGACAAATATAGGCTTGGTTGGTATATTTACCCTTGATCCTGGTGACTCGATTTCCATATATGTGGCAAACCAAAATAGTACATCTAACATCGTGGTTAACTACGCTAAATTTGGCTTATTGAGGGTTTTATGATGGCAACACTGCAAATAGTGGATAATAAATCCAATACAGCCCCAGATTTAGTTCAGGTTTTTTATTCTGCTCCACAAGGTCAAGATGTAATAATAGAAAGCTTTACAGCTTCTAATACATCTAGCGCTAACGCTAGTTATTCAGCCTATATACAAACACAAGCCGGAGATTTGCAGCCACAAATACCATTTAAAATAGTTGTATGGGGTGAGAACGACTTGGGCATAGGTATTGTCAACCAAGTGATACCAGGTAACGCAACACTAAAAATAGAGTCTAGCGCGGCTAGCTCTATCTATTTTACAGTTACAGGCAGAGAGCTTTGATAGTTAAAGAAACGACAGATTTAGACGATATTAAAGCGCTGTTATGCGATCCCGATATTTATGATACAATAACAGATGATAACAGCGGGCTAGCACAAGATTTTGAACCACCAGTAAATGATGAGTATTTATATATTGGTGGGTATGTTAACGGAAAAATAGTGGCCTTAATGGTTTATCACAAATATTTAGACGGCAACAAATGTCATGTACAAGTTTTGCCAGAGTACAGAAAAGAATACGCGCTAAAATTTGGTGAACAATCTCTTTTATTCAAGGGAACTCTACCACTTTACGCAGAGATACCAGACTTATATAAAAACGTTTTAGATTTTGCTTTATTGAATAACTTTAAAGTAATTGACACTAAAGAAAACGACTATATAAAGAACGGTAAAGCTTACGATGTAAATGTATTGGAGTTTCAACATGGGTTTTGTTAGAGATTTAACAGGAAAAACGGCGGTTGAATCTGCCGGAAAAGCTGCAGATGCACAAGTGCTAGGGGCGCAAGAGGCTTCGGCATTGTTTGATCCTTTTAAGGCAATAGGGGAGCAAGGGCTTGAGCAAGCAGGTTTTTTAACTGATGCAGGCGCTCAGTTTGATTTTTTGCAGAATAACCCGTTGTTTCAGCAAGTGCTGGCACAAAACAACCAAGCGACAGACCGCGCGCAAGGTGCGCTACTTAAGTCAGCAGCGGCAAGGGGGAGATTAAGCGCCGGCGATACCTTAGAGCAAGTCAATCAATTAGGCGAGGACAGCGCTAGAAATCTACTGCTATCTTCAACCCCACTGATTCAGCAGCAAAAACAATCTATTGGTGACCTTTTAAACTTCGGATTAACAACTGCAGGCAACCAAGGGAACTTAAGAACCGGGCAGGCTGCAGCCGAGGCTGGCGGAATTGTAGGTCAAGCTAACGCCCGTGGAGATTCAGCACAAAACATATTAAAGTTAGGCGGCAATATTGCTGCTATATTTTCAGACCCAGCACTTAAGGAGAATGTTGCATATAAAGGCAAGGAGAATGGTTTTAATGTTTACTCTTGGGACTGGAATGACAGCGCTTTTGCTCTAGGACTTTCGGGTTCATCATCTGGCGTAATGGCTGACGAAGTGAAAGACGTAATGCCGGAGGCAATTAAGATTCATAGCAGCGGATACATGACAGTTGATTACCATATGATTGGAGTGAAGCACTAATGGCCTTAGATCCAAGAATATCACTCGCCATACGGGTGCCAGACGCAAGCTCAGCGCTTGATGTGTTTGAAAATACACGCCAAAAGATTCAAAATAGAGAAATACAAAAACAACAATCAGACCAGCAAATCGCATTACAACCTTTTAGAGAGCAATTGCTTCAACAGCAAGTTGCACAAGGTGAACAGCAAGCACGGTTAGGTCAGCAACAGCGAGTACTTAAGAGTGTAAATGATTTTGCAGTAGGTAACGCATCTCTAATTCAAACCGCACAATCTACCGGTGATTACACTGGGTTACGTGGTGCTTTAGAGCAGAGAAAAGCGGAATTGATACAACAAGGCTTACCAACTGAGACAACTGACGAAGGTTTGGCTCTTATTGATGCAGGTCAAGGGCAGCAGGTTGTGTCTGCACTAGGTGACTCTGTTAATTTGTTTAATCAACAACAAGGGCGTGGAAAGTCAGCAGGTCAGCGAGAGTTTCAAAACCTATTAACTATTGCACAAGATCCGAACGCTACAGAGTTAGAAAGAAACTCAGCAAAAAGGGCGCTTGGAGGTATGGCGAAAGTCAGTACATCAGCACAAGAAAGGATATCAACAGACGAAGCTTTAGGTAAGCAAGTAGTGGCCCAAAAAGCTGCCGAAGCATCAGCAACCGAAACAGGTAAGGCTAAAACACAATTAAAGTTTAAGCCTCAAATTACCAAAGCCGTAAAAATCGCTGAAAAAGAAGCTACTGAACGTGGCGAGGTGTTAACTGATTTGGGTAGAATGGAAGCATCATTACCAGGGGTTAAAGAAGTTGTAAATGAACTGCTTGAACTGACAGATATTGCTACCAGCACATTAGGCGGCAAGGCTTTTGATTTTATTGTTAAGCAGTCAGGATTTGGATCAACCAAGGGCGCTACAGCGAAGGCTAAGATGGAAGCTATTGTTGACAACCAAGTGTTGCCTTTGTTAAAAGAAACCTTTGGTGCAGCATTTACCGCCACAGAAGGCGAGGCTTTAAAGGCTAGTTTAGTTAATCCCGACTCTAGCCCAGCACAAAGAAAGGCGCAGCTTGAAGCATTTCTCGCACAAAAAGAGCGAAATGTAAGGACAAAGCAAACGCAGGCAATTAACACGCAGCCAACGGAAGTTGGTATAAATGAATTTCAAGGGTTCAAGGTGATCAGATAATGCCTATTGTAACTATACAGTCACCACAAGGGGGTGAGATTCAAATTGAAGCCCCTGAAGGCGCAACAGATGAGCAGATATTTATGTTTGCTAAGTCACAAGGTTTATTTGATCAGCAGCCAATAGCAGAGCAGTTTAATAACGAAGATGTACCTACTGAAGAGAACTTAGCTCGCCCATTGCCCGTACAGCCTGAGGATAGCTTTTTAGATGAGGTTATAGGATTGGGTGAGACAGCATTAACAATCGGTACTGGCGCAACAGCGGGTACTTTAGCATCTATCGCGGAAACACCTTTCGCTATTGCAAGATCATTAACTGGCGAAATAACACCAGAACAGGCGAGGCAACGAGTTCAAAGTGCGGCTTCAGATGTTACTTTTGCACCTAGAACAGAGGCGGGGCAGGAAAATGTAAAAGCTATTGGTGATGTCTTGGGCGTGCTTCCCCCCATGCTTGGTACAACTCCATTAAATACACTTAGACCATTAGTTGCGGGTAAGTTTATTAATGATAAATTACTCAAAAGCTCAAGAGCTAAAAAGCAATTATTGGCTGATGAGATTAGAAAAGGAAATCCAAACATAGAATTGGTTACAAAAGCGCTTAATGAAACTGGTGACGTAATAACAAGGCCGGCAAGTAAGCGAGCTGTAAAGGTTCTAGGTGGCGATCATGTCGCTGAAGGCACTGTTGCAGTAATAGAAAACATGAGCCCAGCATCTAAAAAAATACTCAATAAACAGCTTGACAACATCAGTAGGGGCAGGAGAGAGCCGTTATTTGGCGATGCAAATAGACCATCAAACACGCTTGGAGAATCAATTTTAGAAAGGGCTATTGCTATTGATAAAGTTAATGTTCGTGCAGGAAAAACGATAGGGAAGACAGCAGAATCATTAAAAGATATTAATGTAGATATTAGTGGTTCCAACAATGCTTTTTTAAGTGGACTAAATAAACTTGGTGTTACATTTAAAAGAGGTGATGACGGATGGGTTACGCCTGACTTTTCGCGCTCTAAGTTTGATGGCGGTAATCAGCAAAAAATGACTGTTTTAATAAACGATCTATTAGATGGTAAACCTGCTTTTGATGTTGCTCATAAATTAAAAAGAACCATTAGAGATAATATAGACTTTGAATCTGGCACTGGTGGTATAGGGCAGGTTAAAGGTGACTCTAAGCAGTTATTAAAAAACCTATCAAGCGGCATTGATGAAGTGCTTGACTCTATATCTCCGCAGTACAAGAAAGCTAACGAGTCATTCTCTAAAACAATAAAATTAAAAAATGATTTTGATAAGCTTATGAGTAAAGATATTGATTTAAAAGATAGAGTATCAGCTTCATCAATACTCGGTAACAAAGCCATGAGGGTTGATTCAAACGCCCCAAGTGGGGTTGTGATAAATAAATTATTTATGGATGCCGATAGTGTGCTAGGAGATTTTAAAATAAAATTCAAAGATGATATTCCAAGCATAAGACATATAACCAACAAGCTTAACGAGGCATTTAAAATAGCACCTCCTAACTCATTAAAAGGAAATATAGTCAGCGGAGGGCTGGACGTAATGGACGCAACAACAGGAAGCCCAGCGGCAGCGGCAAGACTCGCAGCAAAAGCGCTTAAAAAAGACGCGCCAGATTTCAATAAAAAAATGAGAGCTTTTAAGTCACTAGTAATAACGCAAAAGGATAAATAAAATGGCATATTCACCAATCGCTTTTACAGCTCCAAATTACAGGGATTATAAAAACAACTGGATAAAAGCATACGAACCAGGCACAACGACGCCAAAAGCGATGGCTACGGATTCAGCTTTAAGCGCATTTATTTCTAAGGCTGAAATCAATAAAGATGGCTTTATGGTTTCGGCTGGTGACGCGTTGATAATCCCTTACATTGAAGATACTTACGATTTATGGATGTTCCCAACTGCTACTGAAGCAGATAATGACGACACCTCAAACGCATTAAGGCTTGCTGACAACATGAATTCAGCAGATGTAAGCCTAATCAACGACCTATCACAAGCTTATGAGTTTGCGACGTGGCAAATGATGGTTGATAGTTTAATAGCATTTCCAGCTGGAAAAGTATTGCGCACAGTCAGGCGCAAAGCTGGCTTTTCTGGCGGCGGCGCTAGTTATACGGTAACTTCTGGCGCTTCACCTGAATCAATTGGTAGTCCTGATCTTGTTGGTGGCGGCTATGCCTTATTAAAAATAAAAGATGGAGAAATTAGGCCTGAGCCTTATGGCGCTGTTGGGGATGTCGGCGACGGTGCCATTGATACTCCAGCACTTCAGGCTGCGTACACAGCTTCTATCGGCAAAAAATTAAAGCTTATTGCTGGTAAAGAATATTTTATTAATACCTCACAAGCTTTTAGGCCTGAATCAAACACCACTGTTGAGTTAAATGGCGCTAAGTTAACCGTCCCTGTCGGAGCTACAATTGTCGATCCTGTTGGTGATGGTGGCGTCGTCTATGAGAACGGTTTGTGGCATTTGCCAGTGGGCGGGTCTGCTGATAACTTTAAAATAAAAAACGGAAGGTTCGAAGTTAAAACTGAAAAGATCGGATTATTAACATTGGGGTCGGCTACTGCAACAATTGGTGACATTAGACGTAAAAATATCGGTATTAAAAAAATAACAGCAAGTGCCACGCTGTTAACTTCAACTTTCTTATTTTGGGCTAACGCTTGTGATTTAAAAGTCATTGAAAATGAAGTGGCTGATATGGGGTTCTTTTGTACTGGCTCTGAAAACTCTGGCCTAGTTAAAGATAATGAAGCTGAATTTTTAGGTGTAACAAGGGATTTTGTAACTTGGAATAACGCGAGCGGCATTCGTATGAATGGTGCACGCGGAATTAACATTTCAAATAATAACCTAAGATATACAGGAGGTACTTGCATAACGGTTAGAGCGGCGGCTTCATTTTCAAATCTCAACATCATTGCTCACAATGAAATTACAGGCGCAGGATTAACAGCCATAAGCGCAAGCAATACAGCAGGAGGGGGAGCCGTTAAAAAAGTACATATAACTAACAACATAATAAACGGTTATCTTTGCGCTGTATCAGGCGTAAGTCACGGAGGGATTGATGTTGGCGGCGCCGCAGGAGCGCCATCTATCACAGAGGAGTTAATCATCACAAATAACACTATTGATTATTTGTGCTTTGACGAAGACGGACTACAGGAGTCTTTTAATTCTTCAACAAACTGGTCAGAGGGAGGTAAAAACACCCTTAAGCAGGCAGGATCGTCTGGCGTGGGAAGTTCTAGCGCCATCAACCTAGCTTATATTGAGACTAATAACGCTAACGGGATAATCGTATCGAATAATAGCGTTAGAAACTATCAGAATCAATCTATACGAGTTGAGTTTTGCAAGTTCCCTCATATTGTTAATAACACTGTATCCAATGGCGGATGGGAAAGAACGGCAGGAAATGCCCCTATAGTTAACAATTCATCTATCAGAGTTGAGAATTGTTTAGGCCCTAAGATTATTGGCAATACTGTCAATGATGCTTGCTTAGGTTGTAGCAACACATTTGGCAATACAGTCCCGTTTGTAGTGAGTCGCTCCACTGCTTTCACATTTACCAATAACACCTACATAACTAATGATGGCTCTCACAATCAACACGCCTTTACAATTGTTGGTGGTGGTGCCCCTACTGATAGCTTTGATTTATTTGGGTATACTGGTGAAGATTATGTTGGCACTGTTGGAATGAATTTATTATTTGCTCCAGGGTTAAATAAATACAATATTTTATCTGGTTCAAATAGTGGTGCTGGTGGTGGTGATTTAAAATATACGCTCTTTGATAATGATCTAAATCGTGGAGTTCCTTTATTTATACCGCCAACTTTAGGTATGTATGAGCGCCTCCATGGCCTTGTTTTACCTAATACTGATGTTGCTGTTGGTGAGATTTGGAATAATGCTGGCGTAGTTAATGCTGGCACGCTATAAGAAATATTACGCACCAGTTTAACCACTTGCAAACTGTGACACTAACCACCTAAGCCCTGCACTGTGAAGCAATCTAATGCGCTCGCAGTGTAGGTGCCTATAAGTATTTCTAGTTAATGCTACCTCATCACCGCTATGCAATAAGCCTTTACACTCAGGGCATATATGCTGGCGGTTAGTGGTGGCGTATAGCTTAACTATTTTCATTTTCTAATGATAATGTTGATTCTGCAATTTCACGATGTAAACCGCCTTCATCTACAATATAATGCCTTACAACTGGCCTTTCATAATCAGGCGCATCATCAGTCATAAAGTAACCATTTTCAGCATAATAAAAACCTGTAACAACTTGCGCCGTATCAAGCTCTAACGCATTACATTTTAAACTTTCTATATTCATCACTTCCCTCCTTTAACCTGTTAAACTAATCTAAAATTATTTCGCATTGATCGAACGGCAGCATACAAGCCATATAATCTCCGTCTATCATAGCAATAACACCTTTTGAAAATGAATCTGTATTAACCGACTCATTGCATGTTATGGTAGCTCTTGTTCCAATATCACAAATCAAGTTATTATTATCGACAACCTTGATTCTCAATCCTTTTGGTAGTTTTATTATCATAATCAACCCTTATATTCTAAAATTAAACCCATCGAACCAAAATAGTTCTGTAAATCATCTCTAAGCTTGTTGTGCATTTTGGTATCAAAAAGCCTTGTTACTGGCAGTCTTTCCATTTCAATCATTTGTTGCTCGTAGCTTAGCTGAAAATAACCTTTAGCCTGCAGCCCTTCGCCTATTAACGGGCCCATATAATCATCAGCTAGCAATATCGGTAAACCAAAGTTACGTTTAATATATCTCGTCGCCTCTGGTATCGTTAACGCCAGCTCGTCAGATATAGCAGGTATCCATGATTGATAAGCTCTATTAGCCGCAAGACTTCGCTTTTTATTGATCTCAATCAAAGATACGCGATATTTAACTTGCGGGTTTTCGCCCATAAACTTATCAATTTCACGATAAACATCTTGCCTAGTTGATAGCGTTATTAATCTATCTTTCATAACTAACCCAGTTTACGTCTATTTTCACTAATAAGGTTAGGTTCGTATCTGTCATACCACAATCCACTCTTCTCTCCTTTTCTAGTTCCTCGCTTTACCTGTGGAACTGATGCCATAATCCCATAAATAACATTAGGCTTAACACCTAACTTTAATGCTGCGCTAGATACTGAATAAGTAAAATTTTCAGCACGCCTTATTAAATCAATAAAAGCCTGTTTTTTAGTTATCTTTTCCTTACTTACTAGACCGAATTTATTTCTGATTTTGTTGATGTAAGAAGGAGAGCAATTTGTTGCCTCGGTTATTTTAATGACAGCAAGGCCGTCAATCGACATTTTAACTATCGTGCTTACATGACGTTCATTTTCTTCTTTCGTGTTTTTTGCTCGCTTACCGTCAAGCTTGGTTCGCTTAAATTTCTTGGCTTCCCCAAGGTCACGATAAACCGCTTTTATTCCGATTAATGTTTTTATTGCTCCGCTCATACTAATAACCCTCCATACATAAAATAAAATTCAAAGTAAACATCAAGGCCACGCCGAACCCGCCAAACATCAACAGCAAAACACAGCCTTTCATTCTATTCCTTGCTATCTCAGCGCGGCTATTCTTTCTTCGTTCTTGGCGCACCTCGTTAACTCTATGAAATAAAGCCCATAAAAAATACTGACAAATATTGCACAGAAAGAACGCATGCCAGTCTCACCAAAGCTTTCAACGTAAGGTGTATCAAAGAATAAAGGCAGTAATAATAATACCGCGAATACTGCTGATATTGTTATTACTGCTTTAGTTGTGCTTTTCATTTTTCTTCTCCTTCGAAATTCAATTTCCCCTGAACCTTGCTAACAAGATCATCAACAGCTTTTGTGTGAATTTTCTTTTCCTTGTTTATCATGCGACCAAAAGAACTCCACTCACTGCCAAGTTTTTTTAGTTCCTTGCCGTTATTTGATAATCTAGTCATTTCAGAGTCTACATTTAGCAAGCCCTTTTCCATCTCATTAAAAGCCTTAATGTACTTCTCTTTCCACTCGGCTGCTTTTTTACCAGTAAAACCCATGCAAAGAAAAGTAAAGCCATCCCTAGTAACATTAAAGCACTTGATAACTTTGTTCTGTGGTGAAGTGTAAGAGGACTGCGCAAAATTGGCATGTCTAAATTCATCGCTACATTCAATATTTTCAAGCGCTCTAATTACATCGCGGTGCGCCTTACCAAAAACATCAGCAATAAGTTTTGATGTTGTCATTAACTCGCCATTATTATTTTTAACTAAACTATTCATCTTCGCCCCTTTGTTAATATGATTAGTAAATATTACTCCTCTTATTAGGATGTGTCAAATGCAATCATCCTATAATTACAATTAATTTCCATTCATGATAAAATTAACTAAACAGATAAGGGGTTAATATTATGAATAGCGAAGAGGATTGGGGTCTGTACGTATGAAACTAGGCGATATACTAAAAACAGTTGGTAGCGGGTTAATTCAAACTCTATTGCCAGGCACTGGCTCTTTAATTGTGGCGGGAATAAATGAATTTTTACCATCTGGTGAACAATTACCCGAAAACGCAACAGTAGAGCAAGCCAATGACGCTATAAGCAAGCTAACGCCAGAACAGCAAGCAAGTGTATTGGAAAAAGAATACGACGTTAAAATTGAGGCTTACAACACGTTACAAGTAATGCTTCAAGCTAACGCGCAATCTAAGCACACTACGCGTCCAAAAATAGCTTACCAGGCTTGGCAGGTTGTTGGCTCTATTACATTAGCTTTTACGTTTGGTTGGCTGTTCGCTGTTATCACTGGCGACACTGAAATGATTAGCGCAATAAAAGATAGTTACATGTTCGCGGGTTTTTTAATTGCGCCGTTAGTTGTTTGGCTAAATGCTTATTTCGGAATATTGCGTGATGAGTCAAAAGACAAAATGAACTCCGCCCAAGGTCATAAGGTTGACCCTGTAAGTGGTTTGATTGGCAAGTTATTTAATAAATGAATTATGATAGAAAAGAAAGCGGCAAGGCCAAGATACCTGCCGCCACCTGTAACCAACTACCCGCCGGAATAAGATAGGCGGGTTAATTGCACCTCGTTAGCTCGGGGTTTTGTCGCTTACTAAATACTCCCTATCAACAAGCGATACCGTGTGGCTTTCTTTCGGGCAACCGCTGCGCCAAATAAATATTACTGAACCTTTATTGTTTCCGCTAACAGGCTTTTGAGTTTCAGCGTTAATAAACGATAAGCGACCGCTGATAAACCTTACTTCATTACAGGATTCATAAGCTTTTCTAAACCACTTTACAGAAGTGTCAGAAGGCACAAGCATAACAATTGTTTTGCCTTGTTTGTGCTGATCAATGGCTTTATCAACCCAAGGTGTGATATTGGAATAAGGAGGGTTACACCAGTTTGACGATAACCACCTATGAACACCAAGCGAATCATTCTTTTCATCGATAAACTGATCGCATAACGAATTGTCTCCACTGGCCGCCACATCACAAATAAAATCAAACTCTGCATTTAATTTATCGAATAATGGTTTTGGCGTTTGCCATAAGTCTTTTATTTCCGTCGGCGTATTGCTTTTGTTTTCTGTATTCATTTTTACTCTCCAATTTGATTAGTGTAGCCGGTCATATCAACCGGCTTTAGTTCTTGGTTACTCTTGCCATTCATCAATAACCTCTCCCGCAATTTCGCCATCAGCAACAACCTCTGACAGCCAATCATCAGAGCAGCTTGTATTTTCAAGCCCTTCATCGCTGTCGCAAAATCCGTTATTAAAACCTTGTTCATAAGCTATTTTTAATAAATTATGAAAATGATGCGTTGATATATTCATCTTCTCTCTCCTATGTTAAATACTTTCATTAATATCGCCTGCCCATTGCTCAGCCATTGCTTTTGCTATACCAGGGAAGGTTTTACTTCTAAGTTTTGCCCTTTCTTCTTTTGGTAACTTCCACGCATCTGCATACCATGCCGGCATAGTTTTTCCGCTTGCAAACTCTGTTCTTTTTGGCGGCTTAACTTCGTTAGTTGCTTCTAACAAGGGCAATCCTTTAAGCCATAAACAAGTCTTCTTTTCAAAAGGGTCACCAAACTGGTAAGGGTTAACTATCTGGTTCGGCTTTCTCCATTCGCTACTCATTACGCCAACAGGGTTTTCTATAGCTATCCTCTCACATTTTGCGTTAGCTATAGCCATAAAAAAGTCAATTGCATCTTTGCGATCTTCGTGGCGTTTAATTGCTTTTTCTCCATATCTTTCTATGTTAAACCACCGATTACCTGTTACTGTAAGAAACGTACAAGGTGGGAAGGCTAAGATCATATCCCATTCTTGGTTTAATAATTTCATTAGATCCTCTTGTAAATGCCACTCAGGTTTCCCGCCGCTACACTCCACTAAATCGCAGCTATAAGCTTCATGACCTAGTTTGCGTAATTCAATTGTTACCGCCTGGCTTTCTTCACATGCTACTAATACTTTCATTGTTACTCTCCTGTTATTTATCTTGCTTAACTCTATTAGCTATTATCTTATTTGTTCTCAAAGCCTTTGCTTGCTCTGATTGGTGTATTTTTTATCTCTTCTTTATGCTGAAGCATTGCGACTTGCTCAGTACCCATACTGATAAATTTACCATGTACTTTTTCTAGGAAAACAGTTCCGTTGGCGTCGTTATGCCTATCTTTAGCAATTATTAATTCTGTAACACCTTTTAGTTCAGTATCAGGATTAACAACTTCTTCACGATGAACAAACATAATTAAATCAGCATCAGCCTCGATTGAGCTAGAGTCTTTAATATTGCTCATTGCTGGTCTTGTGGCTTTGTCTAATCCTCGGTTAGCTTGAGCTATAAGAATAACTGGAACTTTCATTTCTTTGGCTAACTCTTTTAACGAGCGAGTAACATCACCAACAGCTATATCATGCCTGTCAGCCTTTCCAAGTTTCATCAAACCAAGATAATCAATCATTATCATTTTTAAGTCAGGAAATTTGTTTTTGTGCCTTCTAACCTTAGAGCGTATTTGGCCAACACTTTGGTTTGGCTCTTCACAGAAATATATACCACTATTATCAAGCAGTGTTACCGCGTGGTGTATTCTTGCTTGGTTTTCTGTGTTCATGTTTGCTCGTCGTAAATCAATGGCAGAAACATTTGATAAGCCAGATATAAATCGCTCATACAATTGGGTTGCTGACATTTCCATACTAAAAAACATGATGTTCTTGCCTTGATCAACACCTATATTTTGCGCCAAACACTGGCAAAATAAAGTTTTACCCATTGACGGGCGACCAGCAACAACAACTAATGATTCTTCATCAATGCCGTTCAACCTTTCGTCTAGTTCGTCAATACCAGTTTTAACGCCAAGTATTCCTCCGCCAGCTGCTGCACGTCTATCAAGCAAGTCAAGCCAGTTACCTGTTGCGTTCTTTATGTGCTCCAATTCTTTGCCGTTAGAGTTAATAGAAATATCATGCAAGTCATTAGATATTTTTTCTATGATATCAACAGCGCTAGCTTTTTCCTTTAGCATATCTGTAGCGCCAATTAACGCCATATTCAAATCACGCTTTCTAGCTAAACTCTTAACAACGCCAACATAGCCAGATAGGTTTGAAACTCCAAAAGATGCCTTGGTTATCTCAGCAAGATATATAAAACCACCACAATCAAAGTCAACCTTTTCTAGCTCCTCTTCAACTAGTGGCAAGTCAATTTTCTTTCTTTTCTCTGACATTTTTTTAATAGTGTTAAATATGTGTCTGTGAGCAAGGACATAAAAATCATTAACATCTAAACTATCAAGTGTCTCTCTTGAGTTTGAATGCGTAGGATCTTTAATTAGAGCGCCTATGATATTTTGCTCAACCTCTATATTGTGATTATCCATTGTCGTACTGCCCTTCAACTATTTTTATTAGGTTAGATTTGTTAACAATAAAATCAAAGCTTGCTGACCATTCAGAAGATCTACCCATCAGGAAGTCGCTATTTGCTATGTGATCAAAAAGTCTAGACCATGTTCCAACATCTTCAAAGTCATGACCTGAGTTTTTAAATTGTTTTATAGATGCCTTAATATGAGCTTTTCGCTTATCAGATAAAACCTTCACACAACCCAACTCTGGTAACTTCTTGTTGTACTCGTCAGTGATTAACTGACATATATTAACATTCTTAACATTCTTAACATTCTTGTTTGTGGTTACATGCTGGTTACTTGCTGGTTGTTTGCTGGTTACTTGCTGGTTATCTTGCTGGTGCAAATCCCAGTTAGCTATTGTTATTATTGAGTATTTATTGGTTGGCTTGATGGTTAAAATACCAAGCGCTTTTAGTTTAGAAAAAGCTGTTTTTACATTTTGTTCTGACAGTCCTGTAGCGTTAGAAATAGCCTTTCTTCCTGTAGCTAACTGGCCTGATTTTAAAGCAACAACACTATCACCAACAAGCTGATCATGTTCTTTATGAGAAGCCTTTAAAAGGCAGTACATAAAAACCCTGAATAACTTATCGTTCTTGAATATAGGATTGTCTACAAGTTTTCTATGTAGTTTTATCCAGCCTAAACTCATGTTATAATTACCTCGGTCGAATTAATTAACGCTCTTGCACGGGGCGTTTTTTATGCGCTATACTTTAATAATTTTTCAAGCGTTGGCGCAAACTCTAACAATGCTTCATAACTAAGGCCTTCTTCTTTACAAAGCTGCTTTACCTCACCAGATATCTTTTGCGCCCCACTAAGTGTAATAACTCTTGCTTGCTCAACAAATAAACCATAGTTACCTGATTGCGTTCCTAAGCTAGAAATATCCTCACTTAACATTTCCTGTCTTTGAGTTGGTTTTTTTATTGCTGCGTAAGTAAATTGTTCCATTTAATTAAATCCTCTATTTAAAGTTCAATTGAATTATATTACTCATAAGGGTTGCATGTCAAATGTTTTTATATTAATATTAATTCAACTTAAACAAACCGAGTAAGTAAAATGCAAATTACAACATTAGAAAAATTGGCCGAGGTACAGGTAAATGACACGCTGTTTTTAATTAACCCCTTCGGAAATGGTAATCAGAGCGAGGTTAGTATAAATGCGTTTACAGTAAGCAAAATAAATAAAGAAACTTTCGATGGTCGCAGTCAGTTTTTAACTTTGGATATTGATCGAGAAGACCACGAGTATTTTGTAACCATACTTGGAAGGTGCAAGTATGTGTACACAAAACTAAGCGAAGCCAACAATAAGCTTGATGAGGTTCGTCAAGGTTTGCATGCTTTCGAAGTAAAGAAGCATCACGATAGCTGTCGTGATGCGTTCAATTGTTTTGATAGATATTAACCAAGGAGAATAAGTAATGAGTGAATTAAAAAACTTATTAACAGTAAGGCGTGATAGAAAGTTGATATCTAACGACTGTAAATATCCAGATGCACTAGATATGATTAGGTGCGGAATAGGCGCTAATTATGGTGGCGAGTATTATGATGAGGTAATAAATGCCGTATTAACACCTATAAAAAAAGAGATTGACAGGATTAATAAACTTGAAAATAAAGGAGGTTAGTGTAAAATAGTATTTGTCAATTGAAGTTTAATTGATAGCAGTGTGAAGAGCTGCTTTAGAAAGAATTAGTTGAGTAGGGTATTTAGAACTGTTTCCTTTGGCGGGTTTTTTGTCAACTGATTCACCCCTCTTCAGCAGAGGTTACAGTTTTAAGTACCCTTTTTTGTGTCTGAATGGCCTGCAAAATGAGAAATCAGATTAGCGGATTGACCAACTTAGCGAGTGAGACGTTACAGACACAACCCCTTTCAAAGCATCTTCAACCTTTCGGTAATTCCGAACAGTTCAACACTGCCGATATTCTCGGTAACTATCGTAAAATAATCCGCACTCAGGGAAACAAGAGTATAAATACGGTTTTATAAATCACGGCCATGCTTTACCTTGTATCCGTGTTGTCATTGATGAAATATTAATTTAGGGGGGCCTAAGTATTGTCATCTAGAAGCTAGAGCTATTTGAGCTTGTTTAAGTTATCTAGAGACAAGAAAGGGATTTAGTTATGTCTAAAAAGAAATTAAAACTAACTTACACTGAAATTCAGGTTATAAATTTAGAAAGCTTTATATCAAGAAATTGCGCATCAGATTCTGATATTAGAAAGGCCAAAGATTTAATTGCATGGTATAAGTTAAACGGTTATTTCACTAAAGCTCAAATGTCGCTAGCTAAAAACTTAACTTACATTAAGAAAAAGCCAGAGGTCATAAAAAAGCATTATCTTTACGCGATCAGTAACGGCGAACAAGTTAAGCTTGGTATGTCTAGCGATGTTAATAAGCGCCTTAAGTCGCTGCAAACATCAAGCCCTAGTGAGTTATCTTTGTTATGGAAATACTACATAGCAAACACGCCTAAAGACGCGGTGAAAATAGAAAAGATGCTCCACAGGGCTTGTAGTAAGTTTCACGTAAGAGGAGAGTGGTTCTCGATGGGATGTATCGATATTGTTAATTCATTTAATCCCAACAAAAAACACTGTGCTAAATGGGATTTTGCAACACTAATATCAATAGAGCCAAGAAGAAGAGGCGGAGTGTTAAACTTTACGATAGAGAAAATACGAAGAAATAAAGTTACAAGCGGTATGAAAAGGGTTTTTGAACAGGAGTCTACTGAAGAGCTGCACCAAGTGGAAATTAAAAAGCATCTTGACGATGGTGAAGTTGTTCTGGTTTGTTTTGATTAACCCATCCATGACCAACATATCTAATGACCACCTATATTTAAAATAAAGAGGAGAGAAGTAATGAGATTCAACTTACATTGGATAAGCAAAAAGTTAGTGGAAGTTAACGTTGATGAAACTAGCACTGGAACAATGGACGCAAAAGAAGCTAAAGAACTTGCTTCAGAGCTTTTATTGTTGGCAGCTGACTTATTAACAGTAGAAGATAAAAAATAAATAAAGAGGAGAGAAGTAATGAAGTTTGGAGTTAGCTTAGAGTTAATAGAAGAAATGGCTCAGTGCATACATGATTGTTCATGGGTTAGCGGTGAAGAGATAGCTGCATATATGAAATCAACAGTTAATGGAAATGATGATTATTGCCCTGAAGATTGGAGTGTTGACGGAAAAGGGCAAGTAGCTATTGATAGAGATTCAGCTATAGATCAACAGCCAGAGTTTTATAATTTAAACCCATAAATAAATTTAATAACGGAGAGATAAAGAATGGAACTATTACAAACTGAAGATTGGCACGAGGATTTAGGTGCATCAATATTTGTTAGCTTTAGTCGGGATGAAAGCGGTATTATTTTAGGTGAGCCGCCAGAGCTGTATTTTGGTTCTGGTTATTTAGAGGAAGATTTTGATTTTGATAAATGGACTCATTTTATTGATGGTGATTTCAATTTTATATTTACTGATGCCGATCCGGCAAGATTTCCATCAATAAACCAATAAAAGGATAGTAAGATGAATTTTAAATTTAAATGCGAACTGTGCAAGAAAGAAGTTAAGCGCGGCGAGAAATTCCGCTTTGAAGCTGATTGCTATGATAGTGAAAACTCGCTAACTGGTGAAATATCAGAAGATGGTATTTGTAAGCAATGCCTAATGAAAATAGAACGTAAAATAGATTCTATGCGTAAATAATTTAACTACCAAAGGAGAGAGAAGATGAAAGATTACACTTGCAGTAAGTGCCATAAAAAAATTGATGGCTTAGAAGCTTACGAATACCGAGGCGCGATAGCTTGTGAGGATTGTTTTGATAGCGTTATTGAAACAAGGGATTTTCAACGGCAGGAGATTATAGCCGAAGAGAGCGCAAAGATTGATAAATTTAAAGGTTTAGATTTAGGTGATAGCGTAATCGGAAAAGCTAACCGTGAAATATTAAAAAGCTCCATTGAAGTTGCATCAAAAGAAAGTGGAAGATTAAAAGAATACGAGAAAAGAACTAACTAGCAATTAAAACAATAAAGAGTTAATATGATGAAAACTTAACTCCTAACCTTAAGTTTTCACTTCTACTCTCCAGTTAAAGTGCTAGCCCCTTTCAAATGATTGGGGCTTTTTCTTTTGCGCAATAAAAAACCACCCTAAGGTGGCTCATTAAATATTGGTATCCAGGATAGGATTATCTCGGTTAGTTCATCCATCAAAGCTCCTTAAGCATTTCTTCAAGCTCACTAGTATCTGTTGCCATACATAAGCGTTGAATGTTTAATGTGTCAGTGCGTTCACGAACCGCAGCTGCAGCACTACCATGTGAACTAGGCTTTTTGCTATTTACGTGAGTTAACTCATCAGTATTATTAATTGCATCGCTAACTAGTTTTCTATTCTCTATTAGCTCTTGTGGTCGGTATGTTAAAATGCTCATTATTTAAGGCTCTCCATAAGTTGATTGAATGATAAACCGCAAGGTGCATCCGCCTCTCTTTTTGATGTTTTGCGGTTTTGTTTTTCCACCAATAATCTTATTGGCTTCCTACTCATTGGTATGGCTTTTTTAGCGTCTGGGTGCATTATTTCTCTCCTCGTGCTTTAGCTAGTAAGCTTTTTATTTCTTCAGTTTCTTCGCCGTCATCACCTATAAGACAAAGCGTTTCGTACATATCTTCTAACATTGCATACATATCAGGAGCGGCAGCTATTAAGTGTGCGTTGGCTTCCCATTCTTCGTCACCGGTTATTAGTGTGTCGCATATTAGTTCACTGTATTCATCATCTTCTTTATCTATTGCTACTATTTCACCATGATTGTATTGGCAAAAAGTCCAAGGGCCTTCTGTAAATTTAGTTTCCATTATTTCTCTCCAGTTTAGTTGTTTTCGATTGATTTTATTTTAAGGCTCTCATTCTCGATCTTTAGTTTTTTTATTGCGACGTTTAGCTCCTCAATTTTTTTAGTTAAGTTTTTAATTTTTTTACTTTTAGTTGATTTTTCGAATAACTCTTCATGACGTTTTTTATTTATTTTTTTTATGTGTCCGCTTATCGAGCCTGACATTTTTTGCATAAAATAAATTTTTGATGAAAGACTCCTGGTGTCATTGCCTAACGTATCGTAAATCTCTCGCCTAGCCATCATATCAAGGACTCTGGCCTTAACTTTAGAATGAAGATCTTCAAGCTCATCCCTGTCAAGGATTCTTATATCATCCCAAGTCAATTGGCTTAATAGTTTCTCCACATTACTCTCCTTTATTCCAAGTATCACATTGTAATTGTTTAGCTAGCCAGTTATTCCATCTGTTGAATAGGTTAGTCATTATTTAATCTCCTTTTTATGCGCTTTCATTACTAGTTCAGCAATAACCTTTACTTTGTTATCAGCTAAAGAGCCAATATCCTTTCTATGCTTAACTAATTCATTTAATAATCTATCTATATTTGGGTTTACTGCTACAGCGTTATTAGCCATTATTTTTCCTTATTAATTAATATGAAATAAATATTAAATTAATAGTTGCATCAAGTCAACAGTTAGATTAAGATTGCCTTACTCGGTTAAGCGTTTACTAATTACCCCATCAACCGACTAACTTTAATTTGGAGAGATTAAATGAAATTTTTAACACTATTGACTAACCCGCCTGAAGAGGTAAAACCAATTCTAGCAAAGAAGGTTAGTCGATTTGGCTATGATGACGACTACATGGTTATCAATCTTGATCCTAATCGTTCGTCAATTGAGCTTGTTATTATGGCGCTTGATGGTTACGGAGCAACACACTGGAATTACATCGAGGATGAAGGTAATGATTAATGAGTTAAGTGTTAATTTTGTTAATAAGTTCTTTGATCGCATTACTAAGCTAAATGCTGAAGGTGTAAATCTTATTTGTGACGCTAAAGATGTAAACATTGATAAAGCTGTGATGTGTATTTTAACCGTTCCGAGTTTGGATGATGATGTAATAGTTTTAATTCGCCATATGTCTCAAATGGTGTGTAGATTAAATGAATACATGGCTGGCGTTAGCTCTTTTGGTGTTAATGCTGCATGGTCTTATTCTATGGCTTACACCATCATCAAGGTTGTTAGTGCTAAGCGTAAAGAGTGTTACATACAGCTTAAAAAGAATCGCGGTGATGGCATGGCGTTTGGCGAGGTTCGTGTTAATGATGTTTATCATGGAAAATCAGGGAGAAGAGATTAATGAACGAAAATACAATTACTATCACTGTAAAAGGTGTAGAGCATTACTTTAATGGTAATGAATTAATTAGCCCTGAACGTGAAGCTATCGAGTTTTTAAATAAGCTTGCGGAAGATAAGGAAGAATTCTAATGGAAAAGTCTGATTCTATTGCAAAGTTAGCCATGGCTTTAAATAAAGCTCAGTCTGAAATGTCAGGTGCAGCAAAGGTTAGCAACAATCCATTCTTCAATTCTAAGTATGCTGACCTATCTGAAGTGATAAAGGCCATTAAAGAGCCGTTTGCTATTAATGGGCTTAGTTACGTTCAGTTTCCTATCGAAGAAAATGGACGTATAGGTGTTGAAACTATTCTTATGCATAGCTCAGGTGAATACCTATCAAACAGTTTCACCGTGCAGTTAACCAAACAGGATGCTCAAGGTGCTGGCTCTGCAATAACGTACTGTAGACGATACGGGTTGCAGGCTGTCGCTGGAATTCCGTCTGAAGATGATGATGGAAACGTTGCAAGCCCTCAAGCACATAGCCAGCCAGTAATAGATGATAAACCATGGTATGACGAAAAGGATTATCAAGCAGATCTTCCTGGTGTTACTGAAGCTATTCGAAACGGAACTCCATCATCACAGGTGATAGAGCAAATAGCTCAGAATTATAAAGTTTCAAATAAGTACAGAGATTTAATTAAATCAATTTAACTATTAACAGAGTAAAGGAAAGAAAATGTCACATACATTATCAGGCTTAATCAGAAAATCACCGCATATTCAGCAAGGCCAAAATAACAACGGCACTTACACTATGTTTTGCTTTGAGCTTTCAGAGTTCATCAAAGGCACTCAAGGCGCTGAAGATTCTTATACTAATTACAGCGTTGCTTTGTTTGCTAAAACTCCTGGGGCTATTGAGTTTCATAATAAGGCTATTGTTGAAGGGGCATTTGTTGTGGTTACTTGCGATAAACTTTTAGTAGACAAGCAATCAAGTAATGACGGGCGAGAGTTTATTAAGCTTAAAATGATGAATGCTAACTTAGATAACTTTAACAACCCGAACCAAGGCGCGCCACAGCAAGCTGGTGGTTTCCAACAACAAGCAGCGCCTCAACAAGGCGGCTATCAGCAAGCTGCACCACAAGGTGGTTTTAACCAGAACAATCAAAGCCAATTTAACCAAGCGCCACCGCAGCAACAAGGCGGCTACAACCAACAACAGTAATTAAACTAAAGCGGCTATAGTGGCCGCAATAAGGAGAGAGTAATGGCAAAGCAAACTAAAATAACCAAGTCAGCAAAAGGCGAAGATTGCACATTGTTGCTTGGTAATTGCTCTAGCAACGAAACTGTAGTTCTTTGCCATATCGGAAAGAATAGAGGTATGGCGATAAAGTGTAGTGATCACTTTGCTGTATATGCTTGCTCTAATTGTCATGATGTAATTGACGGTAGAGCGCCAGCTTTATACGGGTATGAAATGGTTGATAGTGCTAAAATGACGGCACTAGAGCGAACACAGCAAAAGTTAATTGATAAAGGTTTATTGGTGATAGCATGAGTTATAAGTTTACCTTGCCAATATATGGCGTAACAAAGGAAGGCGCTATAGCTGTTAACTGGTACAGAAACGCACATTACCAACAATCTAACAGCGCAAAGGTTAAATTTAAAAAGCTAATACAGGAGCAGTTAAATTCATTCGATCCTATTAGCGGCAAAATAAAGATTAAATACACGTATTTTGCTAAAGCGAACAACAACCCTGACTTAGACAACTTTGTCGGCACTGTTAAAAAGTTCTTTCAAGACGCCTTGGTTGAATCTGGACTAATAGAAGATGATAACGTAAATTTTATTGTTTCTAATTCTGAATACTATGGCGGGATTGATAGAAAAAACCCAAGAGTAGAAGCGGTAATAACACAAATTTAAACAAAAGCTAAAGAGCTTAAAAGGAGAGTAAGATGGTTGATAATTGTTTTTATTGTGGTGAGGATATTTATCCTGAAGATGAAAGTTGCATTAAATCACTTGGCCATTCACATGCAGAATGCGCAGAAAGGGAAGACCCTGAAGAGCTTGATTAATGCATAACAAACCAACTTACATAAACGCCGGTATAGCATTAAATCAATTTTGTATCGGCTTAATAATTTACAGCTCTATAGGGCTATTAAGCTATTTTAATATTAAGGATTATTTATGAAAAAGAATTTAGCAATATTGAGCTTAGGTTTTTGCAATACAAGTATCGCAGAAGCTATTGAAGCCATGCCGACTGTTCGTGAGTTTGGGTATAATGGCAAAGCTGAAGCAAAAAAAAGAAAAGAAACGTTTACGAGAATTGGCTCGAAGAAAGAAAAGGCTAGATAGTATCAAGGAAAGTAAGCGTAGTTAATTAATTATATTTAGTGAGGGTGATATGAACAAGCCGAAGAAGCTAATAATATGGCAAAGGTTCTCAATGTTTTTCATGTTTATATTTATGGCTACGTGGTCTTTATTTTCACCAGTTAAGTGCATGAACTTTTTTATTAAGTTCGGTAAAGATAAAGAACCATTTGATTTAGGAGAGTAAAGAATGCAAACAATAATTACTGATGTAGAGGCTTTACGAATGCCGATAAAAACAAAGAACTTTGACCCAGAGAATGACCATAAGCTTTTATGTTGCTGTGGGCATACTGAGTGCGATAAAAGAAGTGTCCATCAGTGGGCGTTAAATCTAATTCAAATGATTAGAGATGATGCTGACAGGCCGTTAAGAATAACATCAGGCGGTCGATGCCCTAAGCACCCAAATGAAGTTCATCGTAAAAAGCCAGCAGACCATCAAAAATGCCAAGCTGTAGATATTGCGGTTTATAACGGAGAGCAAAGAGCTGAAATTGTTATGCTAGCACTCAAGCATGGCGCTGATGCTATTGGAGTTGCTGAACACTTTGTTCATGTTGGGTTCCGTGGTGATACTGACAAAGTTGTTATGTGGACTTATTAGGTTAGTATGTTAAAATTAAACCACCTATTAACCAGTAAGGAAGTGTTATGAAATATTGCTATATGCCTGGCGGCAATGGTGGTGGCGGTAATGGCGACGGCGACGACGACGAATCGTAATGTATTTATATCAATACGTATTGGTTGTAGCGTTTATATGCCTAACATTCAATAATAAGACAAGGCATGCAGCCATTACATTTATGTTTGGCTGGTGCTTTTATATTTATTTTTTACTATTCGTGGATGTAAATTATTCATGGTATTACGCCTTGTCTGCGACCATAGAGTTGTCCATAGGTGTGATTCTTAGCGCTAAGTATAGACTGGTGTCATACCTTAATTATTCATTAATTATTGTCAATCTTTTTGGGCTTTACTTGTATAAAAACAATATACCCCCTTTGTCATATGATATTATCTATGCTGTAATTTCTATTATTCAGGTTTTAATTCTTATAGCTAGGGGCGCAATACATGGAGGAAATAGATATTATCACGAAGCTGCTCTGGTTTTCATTGTTGATTTTGATAGCCGTCAAACGCGTGATATACTGCATAAATATCAACCGACGAAAAAAAACTATCCATGAAAGAAGAAATAAGACAGGTGACAGAGGTGATAGCTAACCACCCAAAAACAACAGTTGCTGTAACCACGTTTTTTACCTCTCACGTTTGGCTGAGTTATGGGGAGCCGGTTATAAAGGCTGTAACATCGATAGTTGGGCTTGCTGTATTGGTGGCGTTACTTGTTAAACATATATTAGATATAAAAGAATCGCTAAATAAAGAGGGCGAATAAGTGCCTTTCTCACTTCAAATGAAATACTCACAAAATACATTTAGAAAAGGCGATTGTGTAGGTGTAAACCCTGATAACTTCGAATATTTCAATGGTGACTGTTTATCTAAATGGCTAGAATCTGGATTATCAATAGATGATTGGCGTTATCCGTTCGCTATAATTTATATAACGAATGAAGATATGGACGGCACCGAGCCAGAAGTATTAATTTTAACCGAAGAATACCTACCTAATGAAGATATCGTTGAGCAAGTAAAGCTTGGCAGTGATGAGATTCAATTTATAAAGGATAACAATCCTGAAGAATTCAACCGTAGATATTACATAGACCTACCTGAAGATTACAATCACCCGGTAAGAAAGCAATTACGCGAACAAGGCGAAAGCTCGACCACATGGTCAGTTATAGCACCTTACATTAAGAGGCGTGATTAATGACGGTCTTATGTGTTGAATCAGGAATAACCTATGCAACGGGTGTTGCTGCAATAGCTGCTGAAGGTGGTGCCAATAGAACCATGCAAGTAAGTGGTTCAAACTCATTTGCTACAAGCGTTAACGCAGGACAATACAATCTAGGTATAGTTATCATTCCTAACCCTGGCGAAGAAACCCAGGACGATGGTGATATAAATATTGGCGCTCAAATGACTGGCGCATTTTCTTGTGCAGCACCTAACTCTGAAATAAGAGACCTAAGGACAAACAATCTAAACCTGACTAGCGCCCCTAACATGACTATCGATGGCTTGATATGTGATGGGCTAGGTAGTGATGGGGTTATCTATAATGACACTGTAATAATTAGAAAGCTGATAATACACAATGCAGATGATAGTCTAATATCTAGCGCAACGAGGCCAAACTCGGATATATCTGGTGTCACTTCTGTTGGTGCTGCTAGGTTCGGGTTTGCTAATGGCAAGTTTAACGATTGTGTCGATGTTAACTCTGCTAATCAAGGTTACTTTGGTGAAATGACCGGCTCTGGTAATTTATGGGAGCATGACGGCAGCGGAACAAATACCATAACAGAATCACCGGTAACTGATGTCTTTGTTGATTTTGCGGCTGGTAAGTATGGGATATTAGCAAGCTCAAGCCCTGGTGTTGCTGGTGCAGGTGGTTTTATATTTACTGCCAGCAGCGGTATAACCGTAACGGCAGAAAGGCAAGATTATAGTTTAACGTTTAATGATGCTACCGTCGATTTAACTGGCGAGGTTTTAGTTAGTGCTGAATCGCAATTGTACCAAGTTCAGTTTTTTGATGGTCAAGTAGATTTAATAGCAGGTATCGATGTATTAGCTCAAACACAAGATTATGATATAACCTTCTTTGATGCTACCGTTCAATTATCAGGCGTGATCAATGTATCTGCCGGCAATCAATTATATAGCGTCACATTCTACGATGCTTCTGTATCAATTACAGAGCTTTGGACAGACAAACCAAAAGCCGTTACCAACTGGGGCGATAAATCTAATGTGGTGACAATTTGGACAGATAAGTAAATAATGTTAAAATACTTAAAACTTTAGAGGAATTACCATGGCACTAGGAACAGTTTACGGCTTTAATGACGTAACAAAGCAATTAGGTGATGGCTCGTATACTTTAGCTAGTGATACGTTAGCCTTTTATTTTATTACAGAAACAGCAAGCGCTATTAACTTAGATGCTACCAACCCTGTATTGGCAGACTTTACACAAGTTGCATCAGGTGGTAATTATACAGGCTCATTTGTTGGTGCATCGGCAACATGGACAAGATCAACAGTTGCCTCTAAATATGATGCTGCTGATTTATCATTACTTAAAGATGCAAGCAATCCATCTACAGTAAAAACATTAATTGCAGTAGATACAACAGCAAGCAACAAGGCGTTTTGTGCGTGGGATATGACAACTGATAACGGGGTAACGCCTCCTGATTTAGTTAATAACGATTTCACATTTACAGTAGATGCTAATGGATTATTCCAGGTGGCAAAAGTTTAATTAATTTTAAGTCGAACAACCTATAAGGACTCGATACCATGAATACATTAAAAAGGTTAGCGCCTTTTTTATTTGCCCTTTGTTATAAAATAAGGGTTAAATAAGGGTTATGGCTAAATCAACCACAACACTAAAAAAGGGTGACAACTTACCACCAAGAGGAAAGGGTAAGAAGTCGCTAATGCTTGACGCTATTAAATCAGTGTGCGGGAGTGAAGAAGAATTCCTAAAGCAAGTTGTTACTATTGGTATGGGAGGCCAAACATTGATAAGCGCTCCTGATGCAGATGAAGAAGAGTATGAATACAAGCAACCAAACATAATGCTGCTTAATATAGTTCTGAATAGAATTGAGCCACCACTTAAGGCAATAGCTCCTATGGTTGAGTTTGAGTTTAATCAAAAATCAAAACCCCATGAGCAAGCAAGTCAGATACTTAATGCGGTGTCTAATAGTCAAATAGCTCCTGATATAGGTCAAATGTTTATTAGTAGTATAAAATCTATGATCGACATAGAAGAATACACAGATCTAAAAGACAGAATTGAAAAACTAGAGGCTGCTTTGAATGGGGAGCCTTAGAAATAGGCTAAACATATTAGAGCCAATGATACTTGCACAGGCTGGAATGTTGGAGCATTCAGTTTATGGTATTGTTGACCGAGTAGATAAAATAAACGGCAAGCTTGTTCCTCATATCCTTAGGAGATGGAAGGGCACAATCGGCAATATGGAGCCAAGCGAAGAAGAGCCAACCATTCTATTGATTGCAAAGTTAGAGCCTCTGATATTAAAGCACAAGAAGCACAAGGGCGCATGGGGCGGCAGGGGCGGAACTAAATCGCGCATGGCTCAAGATTGCGTTGTTGGTGATGTTAACTCATGCGGCTCAAGAGTGTTTGTAATGCGTGAAAGAATGAAGGCTTTAGAGCAATCAATATACGCAGGCATAGAAAAAAGCATAAAGGATTTAAATATAAGCGGGTTTAATTCATTACCCAGTAAGTGGAAGATAAAGCACAAAACAGGCGGCTTACTTCAATTCGGCGGGTTACAGAACGTTATTGATATGAAGGGTGCGAGCAACTTTAAAATATTCTTAATGGAAGAGGCCGCAAAGACAAAGCAAAATACTATTGATGTTTTAGGTCCAACTTTACGAGATACACCAGGCGCTGAGCTTTGGTGGCTGTGGAATCCAGAAAGCTCTCAAGACCCAATGAGTCAGGAGTATATAATTCCATATCAAGCGCATTATGATAAGCAAGGTTATTATGAAGATGATCATCACTTATTTATCAGGGTTGGGTATGAAGATAATCCGTGGTTTAAGTGGGATGAATCATTAGAGCAAGAGCTGGAAAAAGACACACAAAAGCGTGATGATGGCAGAATGAGTCGATCACGTTTTAATCATATATGGGGTGGTATGTTTAACGATGACGTTGAGAATTCAGTGATACTTGCAGATTGGTTTGATGCATGTGTTGATGCTCACATTAAATTAAATATTGACGTATGTGGCGGGAAGGTTACAGGGTTCGACCCTTCAGATGTTGGCAGTGATCCCGCAGGCTATGTTGACAGAACTGGTGTGGTAGTTACTTGCGTTGATGAAATTGAAGCAGAGAACGGAAATAGGAAGTTTGATATTGCAGCATTAAAGGCTAGAAACTTCGGTTGTGATTCTTTCGGTTGGGACGGGGACGGTTTAGGCGCTATATTGCGCGACCAAGCAGATAAACATTTTAACGGCACTAATGTTAATTACTTTATGTATAAAGGCTCGACGTCTGCGCACAACCCAGAGTCAGAGTTTAGTAGTGAAAATTCAAACGTACAGATAGAGTCAGGGCGAAAGGTTAAGGATGTATTTGTTAACAAGAAAGCTCAAAATATAATTGGCATAGCCGAGAGAATATACAAAACATATGAGACGGTAGCTCACGGAAAATACCACAACCCTGAAGAATTAATAAGTTTTTGCAGTAAATCAATAAAGACAGACATGTTACAAAAACTTAAAGCTGAAGCATGTAAAACACCACTAAAGCCAAGCACGGGCATACTGTTTTATACTAAATCAGAATTAAGGAAGGGTATAGCATTACCAGACGGAAAGCGAATAAAGATACCATCGCCTAACCTATTTGATGCGCTAGCGATTTCTTTCGATGAAGATGCTACAATACATGTACATAAATGGGCAGACACAACAAGTTACCAACCGGTAGGAATAGTTTAATGGCAAACTTAACAGAAGATAAATTACTTTCTATAGTAAACTCTAAGCAGGTTGACGCTGATAACAATAGAAATAGAATACAGCGTGATAACGAGTATTTAGAAAAAAGATATGATGCTGAGTATTACGGCACAGAAGTCCCTGGTCGCTCTAGATTTGTTTCTAATGATGTTAAAGATGCTTGTGAATCTGCTCATGACTCATTGGTTAGAATGTTTTTAGGTGCAGGGCCAGTAATTAAATTTACAGCTTCTAACCCTGAAGATAAGAAACAGCAGGCCGAAGCTCAAGAAAAGACCGAGTTTATTGACTGGATAGTAAGGGGGCAAACTAACTCTTACAAAACACAAAGCTCATTCTTAACTGAAGTGTTAAAGTTTAAAGCTGGGGTCCAGAAATACACCTATGAAGAAACCGAATCAACAGAAGATATTGCATGGGAAGGTTTAACAATTATCCAGGTTGCCGAGCAGTTACTAGCTATAGGCTTTGAGCTAACCTTAAAAGAAGGTAGTGATGAGGCGGAGTTAATAACATCAGCTAAAACCAAGTCAGGCAAGGTTGTATCTCACAATCAAAACGACGATGGTACTTTTGATATTAAAGTCAGGATAAAAACAACTAGACAAAAGATTAAATTATCAACGGTTCCTACTGGTTCATTTCTACTATCAAGTGGTGCTGAAGATTTAGATGATGCTGAACTGGTTGGCGATGAGTCATACAAAACAAGGGGTGAATTGATCGCTGAAGGTCACAAAAGAGACTTTGTTGCTAAACTTCCTTCATCATCAATTACCGGTACATCAACAAGAGCAATACACGCTGATTCAATGGGTAATATTGCAGAAGCAGACTTTAGCGAGTGGGCTAGTCAACTAGTTCCTATTTCTGACTTGTACGTCAAGGTTGATTACAATCAGGATGGCATTGCAGAACGTCGACATATTCAAAAGTCTAATGATTTCATTCTACATAACGAGCCATTCGATCATGTTCCTTATGCAACAGCTTCGGCTTTAATTGTTCCTAACCAAGTTATAGGTGAAGGATGGGGCGAGCAGGTTGTTGATATTCAAGAGGTTAATACAGCAATTACACGCGGAACATTAGATAATATTTACGCTGTAAATAATACTAAAAAAGCTGTGCGAGTTGGTAAGAATGGCGTTAATTTAGATGAAGCGCTATCCCCTGTTATTGGTGGAGTTGTTCAGGTTACTGGCGATAGACCTCTAACCGACATGATTCAACCATTAGTTACCGAGTTCATTGGCGATAAAGCTTTGTTGATTAAGCAGCATATGGATCAGATGAAGTCTAACCGAGTAGGTGGCCAATTAACCTCTCAGGGCTTAGATGGTGATTCATTATCCAAAGAGACAGCAACACGATTTACAGGTGTTGAAAAGACCAATCAAGCCAAGGTTGAGAAGATAGCGCGAAACATCGTAGAAATGGCTTACAGAAAGATTTATGAAGGTGTTGCGTGGACAGTTGCACACTATGAAATGGATGAAGTTGAGTTTAATGTATTAGGCAAATCATTAACCGCTAATCCTGCTAACTGGAAGTATGATAATAATGTTGATACTGAGGTTGGTTTAGGTGCTGGAGATAACGACAAGCTAGTACAGAATGCAACAGGTATTTATCAAATACAGGAGCAGTTAAGCGCAAGAGGTTCTAAAATGGTTGATGAAACCAAGATGTACAACACACTTAACAAGATAACTAACGGGTTAGAAATGAAAGATACTTCATTGTATTTTAATAACCCTGAAGAGCCAAACGAGCAATTACAAGCAGATAATGAACAGTTAAATGCCTTAGCTTTACAGCAACAGCAAACTATAGAGGCATTAACAGGGCAAGTTACTAGCCTGCAAGCGCTATCTGAAGTTGAGATGATCAAGGCTCAGTCTAAGGCACAAGCAGATGATAAGAATGCAGCGTTAGGGATAGCTGAGTTACAAGAAAATGCTAGGCAATTTAACGTTAAATCTGTACAGGCTGATAAAAAACAACAGTCCGATGAAGCACTCAAGCTAACCGAGCTAGAAACTAAAGCGGGGCAAGACTTAAACGCAGCGGTACAAGATAATATACTGGTGTTCGATCCTGCTATCGGAGATTTTGCCTAATGCCTATCGTTGATATTAAAGGAGTCGGAAAAGCTAAATTTCCTGATGGCATGAGTACTGACGATATACGCGCCTTTTTGCGCCAAAAGTACTCACAGCAAGCCATGAATGGGCAGTCTGATATATTATCGCCACAACCTAACATTGCAGCGCCATATAACCCTAGTCTAGTCGATAAGATAGGTGGCGGTATCGCTGACACATTAACTAAATCTGGCTTAATATCTGATAACTACCGAGCACAACAAATAGGTAAGAATCTTTCTAGTGTTGGTGAATTCCTTCCTGGTGTTGGTGATGCTACTGCCGGTGATGAATTTGGCAGAGCTGCCGCAAAGGGTGATAAGTTAGGAATGGCTATGGCTGGTTTGGGTGTTATTCCTGTTGCTGGTGATTTAGCTAAGAAAACGTTAAAAGCTAAATTCCCTGATTTCAAGATAGGTATAAGCGAAACACCTGATAATATCGTGCTAGATAAAATAGTTGTTCCTGATGAAATGAGAGGCTCAGGCAAAGGCACTGAGTTTATGGTTGATCTTATTGCTGATGCTGACAAGAAGGGCAAGGCTATCGGGTTGACTCCATCAAGTGATTTTGGTGGTAATAAAGCTAGATTGAAAGAGTTCTACAAGCGGTTTGGGTTTGTTGAAAATAAAGGCAAAAACAAAGACTTTACCATATCCGAATCAATGGTAAGAGCACCTAGAGAAATACCAATAGCTAACACGCCACAAAGCTTACCTATGGATGAGGTGAAGCAAGTAACTAGCTATAATGATATGTTTGATTTTACTCCTGAACAAATGGCACAGCAACTTAGATCGTCAAAACCTGAAAATGTTATTGATGGCGTTTATATCGAGCAAACAAAGTTCGGTGAGAAAAGATTCAATCCTGACGGCTCTGTTGAAATAGTTAAAGGTGGCGAGGTATTGCGAAGAATCGAGCCTCAAGATGCTGATATGGCATATAAGAATAAAATAATGAAAAACGAAGGTGAAAAGCCTGAAGTTAAAGCGGCACAAGAAAAGCGCAGGGCTGAGTTTGACGCAGAGCGAGCAAGGCAGCAAGCACAAGAAGCTGAAACCTATAAGATGCAGCATACAGCACCAACAAGAGAAGATAACCCAAGCGGTGATGATTTAACCGATACTTTCGGGAGTGATATTTATACTGGTAACGCATTGCAATACTTTGGGACTGGCTCAAGTTATGACAACAAGGCTATTAGAATAATCCAAGGGATGAAGGGTAAACCAGAAAAGGCCGTAACAATTTATAGGGCGGTACCCAGTAACGTCAAAAGTATTAATGCTAGTGATTGGGTTACTACTACCAAAGAATACGCGCAAGACCATATGGAAGGCGAGAAAGGTTGGCACATATTAAGTAAAAAGGTCAAAGCTAAAGACATTGCTACAGATGGAAATTCAATACATGAGTTTGGATATGATCCTGTAAACTAGCAACTAACAAGGCACACAATGACCGAAAAGCTAATAGCAATACAAGGCTATAATTGGTGCTGATTCTTTAGATTATGAATTAACACAAAACAGTGATAAAATAAGTAAAACAAAGTTTGAACAACCCTTAGGACTCAAATGAGAGAGAAATCAGAATTAGCGGTTAGTATTGAGAATGCAAAACAAGCAGAATCAATAATTAACCATCCATTGTTTATCGCATCAATGAAAACATTGAAACATTTAACGATAGATAAATTTGAAAACCTGGGGTTTGATGACACTGTACAAATGCAAGAATGCAACATGAGGCTGAATATTATTGAAGAGTTTGAATCACATTTCTCTACAATTATTCAAGGCGGTAACGCTGCATATCAAGCATTAGAAGACATACAAACCCATGAACAGGCGATTAAAAATGAGCGATGAACAAGTGCAAACGTTTGAAGAAACAGTGAACGCATTTTACCCTGATGCAGAGTCGGAGCCTCTCGAAGTGCCAACCGATGAAGCGGCAGAAGGTGAATTACCGGAAGAAGATAAATCAACAGAAGAAGTTGATGAATCTGAAACTGAAGAGTCAGAAGGCAGCGAAGAAGAAGCTGATGAAGTCGAGGACGTTCAATCTGTTGAAGTAGACGGAACTGAGCATAACCTAACCGACATTCAAGAGTGGAAAGAAGCGCATGACAACGTAAAGTTAATGCAAGCCGACTGCAC
>ENA-ORXI01000355-ORXI01000355.1-sediment-metagenome-genome-assembly--contig:-NODE-355-length-37368-cov-8.693948_pt1 | contig 37368 bp, 37 predicted proteins | sample MGYA00237861_ERZ511468 | MGnify/ENA primary metagenome ERZ511468 (study PRJEB26299, sample SAMN06266213) | sediment metagenome | isolation source: Hudson Canyon methane seep mesocosm | place: USA:Hudson... | reverse complement strand
GTTTCAATCATATGAATTGGAATTCTAATTGTTCTTGCTTGATCTGCAATTGCTCTTGAAATTGCTTGTCTAATCCACCAAGTAGCATAAGTAGAAAATTTATAACCTTTTTTATACTCAAACTTATCAACTGCTTTCATAAGACCTATATTACCTTCTTGAATTAAATCAAGGAATGGTAATCCTCTATTTGTATATCTTTTAGCAATAGAAACAACAAGTCTTAAATTTGATTTAGCCATTCTATTTTTAGATTCATCAGTAATTTTTTTACCTAACTTAATTTGTTCTAAAACATCTTTAAGCTCATCTTCTTCTAAATCAAATCCACCTTCACTAGCTTCTGCTGTTTGATAAAGTTTTTTAATTTCCATATATGTAGAAACCATTGTTGCTTCAGGAACCATACCTACAATATCAATTTTAGATAGCGTTAAAATTTTCTCTAAAAGTTTTTTATGATTATCTAATAATGTTTCATTAAATAATGGAAGTTTATACTCTAATCTTTTCAACTCTACATCAAAACCATTATCACTACCAAGTGAAGTTTCCATAGCTTTAACAATTTCAGCAATAAGTTTACTAGTAGGTCCAAGTTCAACAAGACTTTCTTTGATACCTCTTTTTTTGAATGCGGCTAAAAGATCAAAAGTTAAAACATCTATCTCAGTATCACTTTTTGCTTCTTCTTTAGCTGTAAACTTCATCCAATCTTTTTTTGCTTTTTCTAATAACTTAAAAGCTTCAATAATTTTTTGAGCTCTCTTATCAAGCTTTTTATCTTTTGTTTTCTCAGAAGAATCAACATCTGCTAAAACTTCTTCTAATTCATCTATTGCATCTGCATCACTGTCAGAAGATTCTGTATCATCATCAAAGTTTTTAAATAACTCTTTTACTTTTCTTTCTCTATTTACTAAAGGCTCTTTATATTCAAGTATAAAATCAATTAAATATGGAACAGAACAAATAGCATCTAAAATAGTATTTTCACCCTTTTCCATAGATTGAGAAATTTCAATCTCTTCTTCTTTAGTAAGTAAAGGAACTTTACCCATCTCTCTTAAGTACATTCTTACAGGAGAATCACTTCGACTCCACTCTAATAGTTCTTTATTTTTTAATAAATCAAACTCTTCACCCTCATTAGCTTCTTGTCTTCTAATTCGAGCTTCTTCTTTTTTTTGATATTCTAATTCATTAATTCTTTTTGCATGTTCTCTTGAACTCATTAAATCAACATTAAACAGTTGTTTTTGAGCTAGAATCTTTTTTGTCACTGCTGCAGTTGGTGTTTTTGGAAATAATACAATAATATCTTCGTGTGTTAAAATATTATCTTTATTATCTTTAAATATTTTCTCTATTGCTTTATTTATATCTTTTACTTTTGGTGCCATTTAGATCAGAAGCCTTTTCTATGAATTTTTATATATACATTATACCCAAAAGTTATTACAAAATGGTTAATTAATCAAATTTTAGATAAAATGCAGAAATATAAATTCGATTTACAATTAAGGAAATAAATAAAATGAACAAAATTACTGGAAAAGTGTGGAATTTTGGAAGTAACATAGATACAGATTTAATAATAGCAGCAAGATATTTAAATAGCAGTGATCCTGATCACTTAGCAAAATATGTAATGGAAGATGCTGACCCTGATTTTCCATCAAAAGTACAACCAGGTGACATTATTGTTGCAGGTGAGAATTTTGGATGTGGTAGTAGTAGAGAGCATGCTCCTATCGCACTAAAAGCTGCTGGAGTTGCTGCTGTTATTGCACCAACTTTTGCTAGAATATTTTATAGAAATGCATTTAATATGGGACTACCAATATTTGAACTTGAAAATGCAGAAGAGATAATTGAGGGTCAAGAGATATCTATTGATTTAGATGCAGGAACAATTGAAAATAATACAACAGAAAAATCATATAAATTTACTCCAATCCCTCCATTTATGCAAGAATTACTTAGCTGTGGTGGATTAATGAATTTTGCAGCAAAGGAAGCTAAAAATGCCTAAAAATTACAATATTTCAGTTATTAAAGGTGACGGTATCGGTGTTGAAATCGTAGACCAAGCTATTAAAGTTTTAACAGCCGTTGGTAAAAAGTTTGATTTAAACTTTGACTATAAAGAATACCTAATGGGTGGATGTGCAATTGACGCAACTGGTAATCCACTTCCTCAAGAAACTATTGATGGTGTTTTAGATTCTGATGCATGTTTATTTGGTGCTATTGGTGGACCAAAATGGGATAATTTAGAAAGAGAACTTAGACCAGAATCTGGACTTTTAAGATTTAGAAAAGAGATGGGTGTATTTGCTAACCTTAGACCTGCAACTGTTTATGATGAATTAGTAGATGCAAGTTCTTTAAAACCAGAAGTTATCAAAGGTGTTGATATTATGGTTGTAAGAGAACTTATTGGTGGAATTTACTTTGGAGAGCCTAAAGGTAAAACAGAAACTAAGGGTTGGAATACTATGGTTTATACTGTAGAAGAGATTGAAAGAATCGCTCATGTTGCATTTAAACTTGCAATGAAAAGAGATAAAAGAGTTTGTTCAATTGATAAAGCAAATGTTTTAGATGTTTCTCAACTTTGGAGAGATACAGCAGAAAGAATTGCTAAAGAATATCCAGAAGTTGAACTTACACACATGTATGTTGATAACTGTGCTATGCAACTTATTGCAAACCCAAGACAATTTGATGTTATTTTAACTGGAAATATCTTCGGTGATATTTTAAGTGATGAAGCTTCAATGTTAAGTGGGTCTATTGGACTACTTCCATCAGCTTCTACAGGACTTAAAACAGCTGTTTATGAACCAATTCATGGTTCTGCTCCTGATATTGCTGGTCTTGGTATTGCTAATCCAATTGCAACTATTGCAAGTGCTAGTATGATGCTTCGTTATTCTTTAGATCAAGAAGCTGCGGCTGATGCTATTGATAATGCAATTAAAAAAACTATGGCAGATGGTTATAGAACAGGTGATTTAGCAGCATATGATTGTAAAGAAAAAGTAAACTGTACTCAAATGGGTGATATAATCGCTCAAAATATATAAAAAAAGGGATGAGTATTTAACTCATCCCTTTTTTATTTTCTATCCTATTTTAAAAAAACATTAAATCCCTAGACTCGGAACTTTCGTATCGTAATAATCTATTTCTACCACTATCTCTAGCATCACTTAATGCCATTTCACTAAACTTTACTACTTCATTAATATCACTTGAATCTTCAGGAAACATAGAAACACCAATAGATACAGTTTTTCTAAAATGATCATTATTGGGAGAAAGTAAATAAGTTTCTGCAAGTTTATTTTGTATTTTTTCTGCAATCTTCATTGTTGTCTCTTCACTATCTACATGAATTAACAATACTAAGAACTCCCCTCCTCCAAAACGTACAGCAATATCTGAAGTTCTAATATTTTCTTTTATAGTATTAGCATATAGTTTTAAAAATTCATCTCCAAATTCATCTCCATGCTCATCATTAACAGCTCGAAATCTATCGATATTAATTAAGAGTACACCAAACTTCATTTTTTCTCTTATTGCTAAAGGAACTAAAGTTTTCATCTCTGTATTAAAAGATATTCTATTTTGCAATTGAGTCAAAGGGTCTATTGTATTAGATTTTTGAAAATCATCCAATACAAACTGGATATATACTAGATGAACAAGTTCTTTAAAATAAGTATTTAAAGAGAGTATTTGATATTCAGAAAGATTCTTATCATCTATAAAGATATTTATTTGAATATCAGATAAAACTACATTTTTAAATTCATAACCATAATCTGAAATAGTTTCACCCTTTTTATAAAGAATTGTTTCATATCCATCTTCGATATGTACAATTTTAAAATTTGAAATATTAAATTCTTTCGTTAATTCATTGGTGATTTTTTCATACAAAGCATCTTTTGATAAATCTGCTTCAATTGAATGTTTTAATTTATTTATTTTAGATAATGATGTAATAATTTCTTTCACTTCATCAATATGAACTGCGTCAACAATAGTATTTAATCTATCCAATAAAGTAACGTCATTATCAATCATAATCATTCTCCTATATGTAATTTAACCAAGAGTTTAAAGAGTGTCTTTCTCTATCTAATGTTGTTCTACCACCATGTCCAGGATAAATGTTAAAATCCTCTTCCCATGCTAGAACTTTATGTATACTTTTTTTCATATCTTCTGGACTTGAAAATGGAAAATCTACTCTTCCGATTGAACCAGAGAAAATAAAATCTCCTGTAAATAAAGTATTTTCAACTTGTATAGCACTACAACCTGGTGTATGACCAGGGAAAAAGTGAAATGTAAACTCTACTCCCTCAAGAACGATTTTTTGATCATGTTCAACTTCAAAATCAGGAAAACTTTTTGGTGCTCCTCGACCCAATGGATCATTTTCAAGCATAAAACAATCATCCTTCGGACAATAAAGAGGAATATTAAGTTCTTTACTTAACTCATCATTACTCCAAATATGATCAAAGTGTCCGTGAGTATTTAAAATAGCCACAGGGTTAGTAACATTTTGCAGTACCCATTTTGTTGCTCCAACACCAGGATCAATTATAAAATCTTTATTATCTATTGTAACAATATAACAATTAGTTTCATATGGACCCATTGGCTGAATTTGAATATTCATATTATTTAAACCAACTCTTTACTTTTGTAAACATACCTTCAAAAATATCTTCATGAGGTTTTGATTCAATTCCAAAACTTTCCTGTAATTTTTCTAAAAGTTCTCGTTGTTCGGCATTAACTGAATCTGGATATTGAATTTTAATTTGTGCAACAAAACTTCCTTTACCATATCCATTTACACTTTTAACACCTTCATTTTTAAAAACAATTTGTTCTTTATCTCTAGTAGTTGTTGGGATTTTAAGCTCTAACTCTCCTCTTAATCCTGGAATTTTAATAGTATCACCTAAAGCAATTTGAGTGAAAAATAATGGAACTTCTAAATAGATATCATCATCATTTCTAATAAAATGTTTATCTTCTTCAACATTAATAACTATGTACAAATCACCACGACTACCATCTGGTGCGATATTACCTTTGTTACCAACTCTGATTCTATTCCCATGATTGATTCCTTCTGGAATATCCACTTTGAAAGATTCGTTTTTTTGTTCATACCCTGCACCACTACAGCTTGTACATTTAGATGATACTGCTTGTCCTGATCCATTACAATGTGGACACGTTTGTGCAAATGTCATGAAACCTTGTTTCATATGCACTTGACCTTGTCCATTACAAGTCTTACAAGTACTTAGTTTACCGCCTTTTGCGCCACTTCCTTTACACGGTTTACAAGCTGTTTTGTATTGGTATTTTAATTCTTTATTACATCCAAAAACTGCTTCATTAAACTCTAAATCAACTTCTAATTCTGTATCTAAATCGTAATTATATGTTTTACGTTGAGTACGTCTTCCGCCTCCGAAACCGCCACCTCCGAACATCTCTTCAAAAATTGAACCTAAATCATCAAATCCTCCACCTCGTGAGAATCCTCCGCCTTGTCCATGTCCTTCTAAACCAGCTTTACCATGTCTATCATAGATTGCTCTTTTTTCTTGATCACTTAATACTTGATATGCTTCATTTACCGATTTAAAGTTTTCTTCTGCTTCGTTATCTCCAGGATTTTTATCCGGGTGATACTTCATAGCCATTTTTCTATATGCTTTTTTTATTGTGCTTTTGTCAGCACTTCTTTCTACTTCTAATATTTCATAATAACAAAGATCAGTCAATATTTTTCCTTTTATCTATATAATGTTTTAGTCATTGATTTTATCTAATATTAGCTATAATAATTCTTATGAATAAAGGTTTAGAAAAATTTTACGACCTAGTAGAATCATTTGAAATGCTTCCTACTATTGGCAAAAAATCAGCAATAAGATTAGCGTATCACATAGTTACCGAAAATACCTATATAGGAATGAAATTAGCGCATAGTATCGAAACAGCAGTAAGAGATATAAGACAGTGCACCAAATGCCATGCTATGAGTGAAAATGAGATATGTGAGATTTGTTTAGACGATGATAGAGATGACGAAACACTCTGTATCATACAAAGTGCAAAAGATATTTTCATTATTGAAGAATCAAAACAATTTTCTGGAAAATATTTTGTAATTGAATCTTTAGAAGATCATATTATCAAAGACTTATTAAAACTTGTAGAAAAATCAGAAGTAAAACATATTTTATTTGCAGTAACACCAAGTTTAGCAAATGATGCTTTTATTTTATATATTGAAGATAGGCTCAAAAATAAAAATATAACATTCACCAAAATAGCTCAAGGAGTTCCTACCGGTGTTAGTTTAGAAAATGTAGATATTTTATCTTTATCTAAAGCTATAACTGGGCAAATAAAAATATAGTTATTTTATACCTTTTATAAGTTTAAGAGGATCTATATATTTACTATTTTTTGTAGCTTGAAACTCTAAAGTATCATTTACTCTTCCAACAACATAACCTTTAGGTATCCATTTTCCAGCTTTTAGTGTTGGAGATATTTTGTCTAAATGAGAATAAATAGTATGTAGGTTATTTTTATGTTTTACAATAACAACATTTTCTAATAGTCCAGAGTTCTGTTTAGCATATACAACTTGCCCTTTAAATACACTATATACTTTAGCATTAGGTTTTTTTGTTTTTAGAGCAACTGATTCATTAAATAGTTCCATTTTATATACTGCATCATAATACTTACCAAACCTTTTTGTTACAGTAAAAGACTTTAATGGAGATATTGTTGTACTACCATAATACTTAGAAATCTTCACCCCTTTTGCAGATGAACCTATTTTTTTCACTTCTATATTAATATCTTTATCTAGATTAGCCCGTTTTTTTATTTTTAATTCTTTAGTTTTTTTCTTTTCTTTTGCTAAAAGTCTTCTTTTTGCTTCTGCTAGTTTTTTTTCTTTTCTTTTTCTCTCAAACTCTTTTTTTCTAGCAAGCTCTTTTGCTTTTTTTATACGTCTTTCTTCTGCTTTTATCTCTTTTTTCTTTAAAATATTCAAATTTCCTAATAAGTCAGTAATTTTATTCTGTTTACTTATTAGTCTTTTTAAATTACTTTGATAAATTTTATGTTTACCTTTTAATGATTCAAGTGTTTTTTCTTGAACCACTTCTAAATTCTTATATTTCTTTTTTATGCTCTTTTGTTCATCTATGTATTTATTCAGTTTTTTTATTTTCTTTTCATTATCACGAATTGAATTATTAACTTTTAAATAACTGATATTTAAATTTGTAATCTCTTCTTTTGTGTTGTCAAAAGCTAAAGTATACACTTCTTTATTTAGAACATCATTTATATTCTTTTTATTAATTTGTTCAACTGCCAAACTCATAGAATATTTTTCTACAACAAAATCAACAACATCTTTTTCCATTTTATCTTTTATCTTTTCTAATCGTTTAGATTTTAATGTAAGTTTTTTTACTTGACTTAAAGAACTTGATAATTTTATTCTATTTAAAAGAAGTTTCGTATTTGTACTCTTTAAAACAGAAACAACCTTTTTATAAGCTTTTTCCTCTTTATTGATTGTATTTGCAAGTTTTTTTATATTTCTATTAATAGAACTCTTTTTATTTTTTACACTACTTATTTGTTTTTTATTTTTACTTATTTTTTTATCTATATCATTAATAGAACCAAACATAGTTGCTACTGTAAAAAAAAGTACTAATATTATTTTCATTTTAATTTATACTTCACCAATAAACCAAAAAATGTGATTAATGGAATAATAATAGATAAAATAAATATTTTAAATATTTCCATCTCCATACTTAACACTGTAGGTATAAGTACCATTAGTTCAGGTTCGATAATCATTTGTATGTTTGTAATAACTACAAATAACATAATACAAGCTAAAATACTAGAAAAAAGTGCACTTCCTAAAATTATTTTAATAATTGGTTTAGAGCTATATAATAACGATCCGCCATGTAATTGAATAATTGATATTCTTTCATTATGTTCAAAAAACCAAATTTTAATCTGTTTTGATAACAATAAAATAGATAATAATAATACAGCACCAAATAGTATAAAAATAATATTTTGTACAAGTATTAATAGGGAATACAACTTATTATGGTCATTAGAAAAAGTTTCTATTTTTTTAATATTTGATACAGTCATTAATTCTTTTCTAATTTGCTCTAACTTTAATGTTGTTGGAAATTCATCTAAATAAATTTTATAAAAGTATGGTAGCTTTTTTTGTAATAGCTCAATAGAAGTATCTGATAAATTCTTGTGCACATTTTTAATTATTTTTTCTCTGCTTAGCGGTTCGATATCTTTAACATCTATTCCAGCTAAGCTATCTATGGTAGATAAAGGAGTATTCGCTATTACAACTATTGCGTAATCGTTTATAATATTATTTTTATAATTATTTACAACTTTTGTTACCACTAAATATATGGAAAACATAAATAGCATAACAACCAAAGGAAATGCAAAAGAAAAAAATGACTTAAGAAGCTTCATATACAACACCCTCTTCTATATTGAATCGTCTATATTTTATGCCCATATCTTTAGGAATTCTATGTGTAACTACTACTATAGTTATACCTAAATGTTCATTTGCATTTTTTAATAATGTCCATATCATATCTGATGAATAATCATCAAGATTTCCTGTTGGTTCATCTGCTAGTATGATACTTGGGTTATGTGCAAGGGCACGTGCAACAGCAACTCGCTGTTGTTCACCACCACTTAACTCAGCAGGATATGCTCCAATTTTATGACTTAATTTCACATGTTTTAAAAGTTTTTTAACTTGTGATCGTGAAATATCATCCGCATAATTATGAACTTTTAAAGGTAACATTATATTTTCTTCTATGGTATACTCTTGAATCAGCTTATAGTCTTGAAAAACTATTCCTAAATCTTTTCGCATTTGTAAAAGCTTTGAGTCACTCTTTTTTGCTAGATCAAATTTATTAACAAAAAGATTACCTTTTTTAATAGGTATACCACCGTAAAATGACTTTAATAAAGTCGATTTACCTGAACCACTTGACCCACTTATAAAAATAAATTCTTTCTCTTTAATCATAAAATTGGCATCTTCAATAATGTTTTTTTTATTATCATAAGAGAGAGTCAAGTTTTTCGCAAGAATCATTTTATAATCTCCAAGATTTTTTGATGTGCTTTTAGGTTAACTTTTGTTCGTATAGGTTCACCTTGAAAATATCTAGCTTTATCTTTATTAATATATAAATACTTAGTCACAGGTCTATTAAAACTACCAAAAGTTACTTTAACTAAAAGGCCTTCATTTTCTGATTTAGAATCAACATCATAATAATCTTCAAAATTAATCAAATAATCTTCAGAAATAATCGCATCTTTTGGAAGATTATCTTTAATTTTTTCTATATCGTATTTACTTTCAAATGAAAAGTCTGTATCAAAAACTACTTGAGGTGATTCATCAATAGATGTAATTGTAACATCCCAAATATCTTTTTCTTGTCGTTTCCATCTCGCTTCATATTTACTAGTAACATCTAAATCTTTATTTTTTAAAATCTCATTTGGATATTTCTTAAAGTGTTCTAATAACGAACTTGAATACTCAAAATAATTAGGACTATCAGTTCTCAGTTCTAGTGTACCAGTAACTTTTAATACTCTCATACACTCTTCAATAAAACCAACACTCATAACTCGTCTATGTGGTTTTTTATCCCAAGGAACTGGGAAATGAACAAATACTCTACCTACTGCATTTGAGTCTAAAAACTCTAAGAATAATCTTGCATCATAATTAACAATTAATACATTTGTGATATTTTGTAATTTCAATTGTTTTAAAACTTGTTCAATTGAAGGATAGTGTATTTCTAAACCAATAATTAACTTATCAGGATTTTTTAATGCCTGATGTAATAGATGAACACCACTACCAAAACCAACTTCTACCCAAATCTCTTTATCAGTATTAAACTCATTTGCAAAATATTCAATATCTTTTATATAAGTTTCTTCTGTTTTCATTTTAGTATGAATTGAGTTTGTATTAGTAAATAATAGTTTTGCTTTAGATTCATCGGCATACTTATTTAATGTTGTTTTCATAAGACTAACTGGAGTTAGTCTTGTTGCATTATCAATTTTTATAAGTTCATTATCATTTTTTTTAACTTTTGTTAATAAAAATTCTTTATCATCAGCTTGTGCGCAAATTTTCTGGTCATATTTTCCAGTTGCAATAAAATCAAAGTTTTCACTCTTTTTTATATTTATATCTTCGTGTGTTTCTAATAAAATATGTGGCATTATTTCTCTTGTTCTTTTTCTATAATTTTTGGTAACATTAATCTACTTTTATCTGTTGTTTCTGATAATAAACCATGTTTATCAATAGCTTGAAGTTTATACGCATATTCTATACCTCTAACAACATCAGGATCTTCAAATCTTAAACCAGTCACATTAGGAATTAGGATTTCATTTGATGTTGACCAACTTTCTTTTGATATTTTATAAATATTATAAGAAACTGTTCTATCATCTCGAGCAATCCAGTTTAAAATCATTTTATTTCCTTCTATCATTGCTAAAGTGATTTGAGGCATTTCAGGTTTTGATAAAGTAGAACCCATCACTGGAACTAAATTTTCTTTTCGACTCTCTAATTGGTCTTTATCTACCGTTGTAATTTTGTAAAAATAGATCTCCCCATCTTCATTAATAATGTCATCAAATCTATTATGTCCAATAGGAGCAGATGCAAGTTTACTATAACTTCCTGTAGCACTTGAGGCTCTGTAAATATTATAAGAAACTACATCTTTTGTTTCTGACTTCCCCCATGATAACTGAATTTTTTTAGGTAAATCTGTAGTAGCACTCAATGCTTTTATTTGACCAGGTAATGGTTTTGTTGTTGCACTTGTTATTTCACTTACATTTGAAATAAGTCCGTCAAAAGTTACTGCTTTGATTCTATACATAAAGATTTCATTATCACCTAAATCTAAATCAATATATTCTGCATTTAATCTATTTTCGATTGTTTTGATTTTTTTCCATTTAGCTTCTGTAGGAGAAGTTCTTTCTATAATATATTCTGATACTCTTGGATTTGAATGAGGTCTCCAAAGAATTTTAATTTGTCTTGCTAAATCGCTGATTGATACAATTAAACTTACTGATTCAAAATTAGGAAGTGTTGATACAACTATAGTGTCACTAGCTCGTGATTCATAACCTTTATGAGTTGTTAATGCTATTTTATATCCATATTTACTATTTGCTTGTAAATCAGTATCTAAATAATGTGTTGCTAATTTATTGTCTACAACAGCCACCCTTTTGAATTTACCATCAGTTTGCATATCTGCTCTAATGATATAATATCCAGAAGCTCTTGCTATATCAATTTTTTTCCATTCTAATGCTATTGCATTAATATCAGGGATATGTTTAATCGATGAACTTTCTACCACAGGTAGACTATCATCGATTCTTGGTTTTTCAGGCGTATTTAAATCTTTTTGACAACCACTAATTAATACTATCAAACCTACTGATAATATACTCGCTATTGATTTTCTCATTATAATCTTCCTCTGTAAAATTGCTTTTATAAAAATCTTCCATATCTTTTGGTAATGAAATATTAAAGTTCATATCTTTATTTGTTATAGGATGTTTCAAATATAAACTATAAGCATGTAAATAAACTCTTTTTATTTTATCGACATTGCCCTTAAACCCATATAACACATCCCCTAATATATGTCTTTGAAGTGATTCTAAATGGACACGGATTTGGTGTGTTCTACCTGTATACAATTTTGCTGCTATTAGCTCATATTTTTCATTATTACTTAAAGATAATTTAACAAAAGAAGTTTTCGCACTTTTACCTGAAGATACTAATCCCATTTTTAATCTATTTGATGGATTTCTACCCATTGCAGCATTTACAGTAATATCATCTTTTAAAGGCAAATCTGTAATTGCTACATAATATCTACCCATTGTTTTATCTTCTAATTGTTTAGAAAGTGCAACATGAGCTTCATTTGTTTTTGCTACACATAAAAGTCCACTTGTTCCTTTATCAATTCTGTGAACTATACCATGTCTCTCTTCTCCACTAATAGTAGATAAAGAAATATTTTTTTTCTTTAACCAATCAACAAGTGTCGCTTCTTTAACTGAAGGTGCTCCATGAACAATCACACCTGATGGTTTATTAATAACCATAAAGTATTCATCTTCATATACAACTTCAATCTCAAAATCAACTTCTAATGGTTCTTCTTTAACAATTTCTGGTAAATTTACAGAAACATTTTGTCCTAGTTGTAGTTTTAATCCACTTTTAGCTTTTTTCTTATTTTCAACAGTTACAAAACCTTTTGTAATTAACTGATCTATTTGATTTCTTGTTTCATCTAACTTTTCAGATAAAAACATATCTAATCTTATTTCTTTGTCTGCTGTAAACTTTTTATTATTCATATTTGGGTATCATTCTTTCATGGTATATTTTTTTGACAAGCGGATAATTTCACATTTTAACTTTGAATTAATTATTCTCATATTGCCATTAGCTTTTTTATCACATTTTTTAATTTATGAAACAAATGAAATATTAGCACATAAACAATTAATCTACTTTTTTATTTCACTACTTGCTTTTATAGTCGTCTTTATTATACCCTTTAGAAGTTTAAAACAATTTATCCCTTTTGTTTATTGGTTAGGAATTATTCTACTCTTACTTGTAGAGTTTTTTGGTGTAACTAAACTAGGTGCTACTAGATGGTTAGAGATCCCTTTTATCAACATGACAATACAACCATCAGAGTTATTTAAACCTGCTTTTTTATTGATGATTGGATTTTTAGTATCAAATAAACCCCCTCCAAAAGAAGGATATGGGCTCAAAGATTTTGCATATTTTTCTTTTTATATTCTGCTTCCTTTTGTGCTTATTGCAAAAGAGCCTGATTTAGGAACGGCATTGGTACTGTTATTGGTAGGATATGGTGTTTTATTTCTAATTGGTGTGCATTGGAAAATTATTGCGGGTATTGTATTAATTCTTGCAGTGTCTTCTCCTGTAATTTACACTTATATGATTAAAGATTATCAGAAAAAAAGAATCCATGATTTTATTAGTGAGGAACCCAGTTATCATGTAAAACAATCTCTCATTGCAATTGGCTCTGGTGGTGTTATTGGGAAAGAAAAAGAAAATGCAACACAAACAAACCTAAAATTTTTACCTATTGCTACAAGTGATTTTATTTTTGCTTCATATGTAGAAAGATATGGTTTTATAGGTTCTGTTGGATTAATTTTTTTATATTTACTTCTTATTGTCCATCTACTCTTACTTCACAACCATTTTCAAAAAGATTATATGGTCAGTGTTTTTGCTTCCGGATTAGGTTTACTCCTATTTTTAAATATGAGTGTTAACATTTTGATGGTTATTGGTTTTGCACCCGTGGTCGGCTTACCTTTGCCCTTGTTTAGTTATGGAGGAAGTTCCTTTATTAACTTCATCATACTCTTTGCTATTTTAGAAAACTTGATTGCTTTTAGATTTATGGATGGATATAGTTTTAATAGAAAGCTCTAATATAATGAAGTTGTATTCAGTAATATTTGGCTAGAATAGAAAAATGAATACAATAGATATACTAAAAAATAAACTTAATCAAATTTCAAAAGACTTTCAAACTTTAATGGATGAAAATAGAAGATTAAAATTGGAATTAGAAAATCTAAAAGATAAAAATGATCTATTTACAAGAAATAGTGAAGATCTTATCCTCACAATAAATAATAAACTCAAAAGTGAGGATAAAAGTTGAATAAAAATATCACATTTCATATCAACAATGAAGCTTACACTATTGATATAGGGAAAGACCCAAATAATCACTTAAGAGATGGTTTAAAAAAATTTCTTACTACTGATAAAAACCTTAGTACTGCTGAATTACTTTTAGCATATTTAAGAAAATCTCAAGAGTTAGTTACTTTAGAGGAAGAGATTCAAGAAGAACTTTTGCAAGTGCCTACCTTAGAACAGTTTACTCTTTAAAGTACTTTCTACTTTTTTATAATCTGGCATATAAAAAGACACTAGATCCCAAAATTTAGCAGAATGGTTTTTTTCTTGAATATGACATAATTCATGTATCACTACATATTCTATAGCTTTTTTTTCAAACTGTAATAGTTTATAATTTATAGAGATATTATTTATATGACTACAACTTCCCCATCGTCCTTTTGCATATCTATACCCAATTTTATTTGGAAAAAGCTGTGTTTTATATGTCCATTCATCAAACATAGGATCGATTATCTTTTCAGCATTAAATTTATAAAATAATTTTAATCCCTCTATAAAATCATCATAAGCACAGCAATTTTCATTATACTCTACAGTAAAAACCTCATCATTAAAGGAAAATTTTACATTCTTCATCTTTTCATTTATTACTAAATTCATAGGATAATTTATACCTAAAAAAGGAACTACTCCTCCACTTACAAAATCAAAACTATTTTTTGAAGGAACTTTTTGAATTGATTTTAATATCCACTCTTTGTACTCATATACTATCTCTTTTAACATATGAGATTTAAACTTTAATGGTGTTTTAATAATAATTTCATTTTTATTTTCTAGTGCTAAACTTATTCTTTTAATCTTTTTATTTGTTCTATGAATAAGGGTAAAAGTATGATTATCTAAAGTAATCTGGTGCGACATTTTTCAACTTTTTATAAATTTCTTCTATTTCACTACTATATACTCGTGTATCACCAATGGTAGTGATAAAGTTTGTATCACCTTTCCATCTTGGTACTAAATGCATGTGTATATGCTCTGCTATTCCAGCACCTCCAGCTTTACCTAAGTTCATTCCAATATTGACACCTTGGGCATTAAGCGTCTCTTTTAACATCTTTACACCTTTTTGTGCATACAAAGACATTTTTGCAAATACTGCAGGATCCAAATCTTCTAAATTTGCCGTATGAAAATTTGGTATTATCATAAAATGGCCTGGGCTATAAGGGTACTTATTCATCACTATAAAAAAGTCTTCTTCTCTATGTAGTACTCCTAAGTTAACATCATCATCTAATGTTTTAACAGCATGACAAAAAACACAACCTTCTATCTTTTTAACTTTATCTGTAGTTACATATTGTGTTCGCCAAGGCGCATATAGTCTTTCCATTATTTTCCCTTTAGCAAAGTTTTATTATCTATTTTATTATCTTTTGACTTAATCTTATATGGCTTTCATCACTGATTTCAATACTTATATAATATATAGAACTATTACTCTCATCTGTTGTTATCCTAATAGAAAATCGATCATCATTCCATGTACTTTTGTATTCTGTTATCTCTTCATTAGTATGTGTTTTTACATACTCTATTATTGTATCCATATGAATAGTTGATTGAAGATGTAAATACTTGAGTTTATTTAAATTTGAACTCATTAAATTTGTTTCTACCATACGAATACTCAAAAAACTGAATAATATTACTAATAAAATAGTAGTCAACAATGCAAAAGATTTTTTCAATCTTTTATCTTCCATACTTGACATATTTTATTATCATAGATACAAATATTTATAGTGGTAATATTATTTACTTTTGATACATCATATTGGGATATATTCTCTAATAATAAATTACTATCATAATAAAGATTTGTCTCTAATTTTACTAGTTTGCTAAAATCATTCTTTTTATTTAAAAAAAGTCTTGTAGTTTCTAAGATTAAATTGTTTTCTACAATAAAAGTATCAGTACTGTTTTTTTGAACTAAGGAGTAAGCCATTTTTGATGATACTACTGCAATTATTGAAAAGAGTATCAAACTAATAATCACTTCCAAAAGTACAATAGATCTTTTCAAAAAAATCTCTTAAAGTATATCGTGTAAACTATTTGCCTTATCCATCCACTCTGATATACTTTCATAGTCTTCTTTTTCAAGCATTGTTCTCATATTTTTCATATGATCTTCGTATATATACAATGACTTTAAAAGATTTTCCCTATTTTGTTTAAATATGTCTGTCCACATTTGAGATGATGATTGTGCAATACGACTCATATCTCTAAATCCACCAGCAGCCAGTGTGATGATATTTTCAGGATCCTCATGTGACATAACAGTATTTGCTAAGCCATAAGAAATAGCATGTGGAAGATGTGAAATATAACAAGCATGAATATCATGAGTACTTGAATCCATTTCAACAATACGCATGGCAATAGCATTAAATATATCTAATACTCTTTGCTTATGTACATTATCACAGATATTTAGATCACATAAAACAATTGTTTTCCCCTCATATAATCCATCTATAGCAGCACTAGGTCCAAACTTTTCAGTTCCTGTCATAGGGTGAGCTGGTACAAAGTTTTTTCTTATACTATCAGGTATGTTATCAACTATAAGTTTTTTTGTACTTCCAAAGTCCATAACTGTAGTATTAGGAGATATCCTTTCCAAAGTAGGCATAAATTTTATAATAGCATTAACAGGAATACACAATACAATAACATCACATGTAAGTAACTCCTCTATATCCACTATTCTTTCTACTAGATTTAAGGATATAGCTTGTTCTTGATGATTTTTATTATGATCATAGCCTACAACACTACTACATAAATTATATTTTTTAACAACTTTAGCAAATGATCCACCCATAAGTCCTAGACCTACAATACCAAATTTCAATTGCTTTATTTCACTCTTATTCATTTATTACCTTGTTATTATCTATTGTATTCTTTAAGTACTCTTTGAGTTTCTCTCTTCATACTTTTTGCTTTTAAATCTTCTCTTTTATCGTAATCTTTTTTACCCTTACCGATACCTATGTTTACTTTAAACATATTCTTATCATTAAAGTACATTTTCGTAGCAATTATTGTATAACCATCTTTACTCACTTTTTCAAAAAGTTTATCTATTTGTTTACGATGCATGAGTAGTTTTCTATCACGTCCCTCTTCTGGACGATACGATACATGAGTAGTAGATAAATGAGATATATTCATATTTAATATAAAAACCTCATTTTTAATAATTCGTACAAATGATTCTTTAAAGTTCATTCGTCCAGCTCGTATAGCTTTTACTTCGCTCCCGTGTAAAACGATACCAACTTCAAATATATCTTCGATAATATAGTCATGAAAAGCTTTTTTATTTAAAAACTCTTTTACACTTGTTTTCTTTTTATCTTTCTTTGCCAACGTATTTCCTTATATATTCGCAATTATAGCAAATATCATCTTCTTTTTATCTATAAGAGAAATTTACTAGATATTATTGTGGTATATTTAAACCCTCAAGTTTTTTTATTTTGAATGTTCTTCTATGTATATCACAAAATCCGTATTTAATAATAGCATCTGTATGTACCTTTGTACCATACCCTTTATGTTTCTCAAAACTATATTCAGGATACTTATTAGCTATTTCACACATATATCTATCACGACTTACTTTTGCTAAAATTGAAGCAGCACTTACCTCTTTTATTTGAGCATCAGCTTTGATTAAAAATTCTAAGTTTTCTATACCAAAAGATGTATTTCCATCCATTAGGTATTGTTGAGCATTTATATTTTGCATTATCTCTTTTATAGAGTTTTGAAGACAAATACTAAGACCTAATTCATCTATCTCTTTTGCACTAGTAAATACTATATGATAGATACTATTCTCTTTAATAATATCAAAAAGTTTTTCTCTTTTTTTCTCAGTCAATTTTTTAGAGTCATCCAACTCTTTTATATCATTTGTTAACACTACCCCAGCCACCGTCATAGGACCAGCAAATGGCCCTCGGCCTGCTTCATCTATACCACATAAATTTGTATGATAATTTTCTCTCATTTTTACTCTTTTATTTTGTTATATTTATTTGGATTATATCATTTTAATTATATAGAAAGATATTTAATTTATTAAAAATTGTACAAAAATCACTTACTTTTGTTTTAATAAAATCAATCTATAATATTTCAAAGTATATAAAGTGTACTATACGTAAATTTTTTCAAAGGCCTTTAAATGCTCAACTTTCTGAAATCTGTTTTTAAAAATAAATCAACAGATGATTATATAACACAATTAAAAACTATTAGTAATGCTGTAGGTGAATATTCTAATATAAAACCACTTGACAATGATATAAAAATAAAAGGGAATAAGATGTTAAAGCTTATTCAAGATATTGAATATCAAACAAAAAAGAGCGAAGATTCTAATTTATATTATGAATTAGCAATATCATATAATAATTATACATCGTGGTATATTCAAGGAAAAGACAGAAAAGAATATTTGTTAAGAACCACTTCTTTATTAGAAAAATCAATTGACTTATCTTTGAATAATATCAAAGCCAAAGAACTATTGGGGAAACTTTTAATTAGCGAAAAATTAATTATAGATTTAAATAAAGGTCAAATGATACTCAATGAACTTAAATCTACAAACCAATTAACTTCTTCTTTAAAGCCTCTTCTTCAAAAAGCCGAAAAACAACTTAAAATTGAACAAAATTATAATTTTTGTAAATTTACAGACCCAAGCCCTGCTGTATTTAAAGAAGAGAGAACTTTATTAAGAGCTTTAATAAAAAAATATAAAAAAGAAAAAAATATTCAAGAACTAGAAAAAACATTAAATAACTTTTATACTTTATCTATATTAGTAACAATGTGTTATGGTAACTCTGACTGTAATTCTGCTACTTCAGAAAGTAAATACGAAAAAGCTATATTAATTATTAAGAAAAACTGTAAAAGAATACGTTATACATTTGCTGAAAATGGTTATATTTCTAATTCCTCTTTTTTATCTTCATCAGATTGGAAAAATTTTGATTTTGTATTTGGGAAAAGTGATAAAAATATAACTATTACCTAATTTAGTCTATTTTACAGTATATTAAGAATTAGAAAATTAACATAATATTTTACAGACATAACAAAAGCATAGGAATAAGTAAATGACACCAGCAATAAATTTAGCTAAAAAAAATAAAATAAAATATACTGTTCATGAATATGATCATGATACATCAGTTCAATCATATGGCTTAGAAGCATCTGAAAAACTTGGTATTGAAGAAACAAGAGTTTTTAAAACTCTTGTAGTTATGTTACAAGACAAATCACTAGCTGTTGCTATTATTCCTGTTTCAGATATGTTAAATATGAAACAGATGGCAAAAGCATTAGGTGCTAAAAAATGTACTATGGCAGATAAGTTTGATGTGGAACGCTCAACTGGATATATTTTAGGAGGAGTTAGTCCTATAGGACAAAAGAAACTTTTAAAAACAGTGATAAACATATCAGCAAAAGAATTTGAAACGATATTTATAAGTGCAGGTCGTAGAGGTCTTGAGATAGAGATAAGTCCTTTAGATTTACAAAAGCTTACAAAAGCTAATTTTGAAAATCTAATTACTTAGTGATAAACATATAAAAAGGTTTATCTGATAGTTTCATATCCATCCAAACACCATTGTTATTACCAATGTGTTTTTGGGTATCTAGTAAAGAGGTATATGTTTTAGGTAATTCAAAAGTAACTTTGATATTTTTTGAATCAAACTCAGTTTTTGCAGCACCTGTAATAATATTACAAAACTCACCTACTCCATCAGTTAAAGTATCAGTATCATTTTCTTTTATTTTTTCACCCAATAATGACTCTAAAGCAACAATAGCGATATTTCGTGGAAACACTAGTGTAAAATAACCTTCTAGATCACCCTTAAATTGCATCACGGCACTAATACTTTTTTCATCTATAGAGGCATCAAATTTTTTAATACTATGAGATACTTTTTGTGCTTCTAATCCTGTAAAAGAGACTAAAGTTTCTGCTGATTTATTCATAAAAACAGGAAGATTCATAATCACTTTTTTTGATAAAGTAAGAGTATTTTTCGTAGCAGATTTTTTCTCTTCTTTTCTATTCAAAAAAGTTCTTGAGACAATAATATCATACGTTTCATCATTTATTCCAGTTAAAAACTCTTTCATATTAAGAGCTCTTTCTATGATATATCCATGTTTACATAAATCAAAATAAAGAATTTTACTAATCTCTTCATCTGTATCAAATACTAAAACTTTAGTATCTTCTTTTAGCACACCTACAGTGATAAATAATGTGGCAACATCTTTATTTTTATATAACATTATTCCTGTATTTAGAGTGAGTTTTTTCAAAATTGAAAACAAATCTTCAGAGTAATCAATAAAGTCTATTGAAATTCCCATTTTTTGAGCAATCTTATTAATTTCACTTACTAAAATAGAAATATTTTTTGGATTTTCTGCATATTGACAAGACTTTAAAGATACCAAAATATTTTTCATTTTCTGTAATTGCACTTTTGCCAAGATAGTACTCAATAGTACCTTTACAGTTTTTATATCAATTTTATCTCTAAAGTCGACTATTTGCCTATCCATTCTCTGTTCCATATTACTCTTTCTATTTATTCTGTTATTTTATGGTTATTATACTATGATATTTTCCAATTCAAGATTAAAATATAAAAATATATATTATAAAGAAACTGCCCAACTACTAAAGGGTACAATTTGTGCTTCGATATCACCTATAAAAATTGTTTGTTCAATACTTACTGTTACAATTGTAACACTTTTAATATCGTAACTTTCTATACTAGGCAGTATTTTAGAAATAATATTTCCTGATATAAGATTATTAAAAAAAGGTATAGCCAATATTATTTCATTTTCTTCACTCAAATAAAAATCTACATTATCTAAATAATATAACTCAGGGTATCGTTTATTGAGTTCTAAATAAGTCATATTTTTAAACAAATTATTGAAGTTTTTATTATATGACACGATATCTAATAATCCATGATTATGAACAAATATTTTTTTTACAGCTTTTGGTTGTTCATATTTTTCACAAAAATAAACTACCCTATTTTCTTCAAATATTTCACATGTTTTATAAAATCTATCTTTAGATATTTTTATCTCTTTTTTTAAACTGTTAAAAAGTTGAAATATAGATTTTTTCTCTCCTGCATTTTTAATCAGCAAAAACAAAATCTGTAATTGTATTTCATCATCACAATATAATTTAGATATTTCATAATTTCTATTTACTTTTTTAGGTTCAGTATATTCTATAATTTCAGGGAAATTTCCAAATTTTAGAAAACTATTAAAACTATTTGAAGAACTTTGATGTTTTATATCAAAAAGCAAATACTCTTCAAAATCTAAACACTCTAAATAAATAGTTTCAAAACCATCTACTTTTGTATCCATTGTTGTTGTAATGATAGTACTTTCTATACCAGAAGGTATCTCTAAATCAAATTTATAATTTTCTAATACCAATACTTCTATTTTATTTTTAAGCACAAATTCATTTAAATGTTTTGAAATTGCATCTTTAGTATTTTTATAGTCTAAAAAATCAATATAAAGATACTGATTATCCTCATATTGAGAAAGGTAATCATATATAAGATAACTTTTACCACTTTTAGGTGGCCCTTTAATTATCGTATTTTTGTTATCTATTCTAATTTTTCTTTCATGGAAGTTTATTTTATTAAAATTTATTTCATAAATTTGCTCTAGTATATTCATAAGATATTATAATATAGTTCCGCTTTAGACTATTATTAACGATTCAAATTAAGTTAATCTTAACTAAATTACTCTACTATTACAAAAAAATTTTAGGCTTATATAAAATGATCAAAATAGATACACAATCACAAGAGTTCCAAACAGAACTACAAAAAACACAAGAGTTTGCAAATGAAGTATGTACAAGCAGAAATTTAGTTTTTAATCCAATGGAAGAGGTAAATACAAGTACACTTCTAGGGCTTACTAGAAACCAGACCATCTATGATACTAAATTCTGTCCTTGTTTTATGGTTATTGGAGAAACTAAAGAGGAACAACTATCTTCAAATAATAGAATTTGTCCCTGTACACCAGCTCTTGAAAAAGAGATTCCCGAAACTGGAAAATGTCATTGTGGTATATTTTGTACACCTGAATATGCTAAAGAAAATGCTATTGAAGAAGAGATAGAAAAGAAACGTCCTAAACATTCTGGTGGACTAAGTGTAGAAGTGTGTAAACGTATTTTAGAACAACCAGAAATAAGTCATGAAGAACTAATCGCCCTTTTAGAAGCACGAACATTAGAAATGATTGATTTTAATCTTGTAGATGTAAGAGAATGGATGGAATGGAATCAAAATAGAATCGTAGGTACAGATTATCTTGTTCCTACTACTTCGTTTTATCAAGCACTTCAAAGAATTGAAAATCAAAAAGAAAAACCAACTATACTTTACTGTTACACAGGAAGTAGAAGTGCTTATTGTCAAAGAGTTATGTTAGATATGGGTTGGAGCCAAGTTGCTAATCATACGCAAGGTATTATTTCTTATAATGGAGAAAGAACTTCTGGAGAAGAAAACTAGTCTATTTCATCGTTAGATATTAGAAATTTCTTTTAAAGTTTCTAATATCTTCTTTTATTAATGAAAGATAATCTATTTGACTTTGTTGCAAAATAGGATTCATTAAAGCATTTTTTACATTAATGTGAGGGATACCAACCAAATGTGCTATCTCATGAGCAAGTATAACTTTTAATTTTGCTTTACTTTCAAATCCGTAAACCTCAATCTTTGTCATACTTGTTTTAACCGTTTTTTCTTTTACTTTTTTTCCATCTTTATAATATGTTTTGAGACTTACCTCTTTTAGTCCAAAAGTTTTCCCTTTAACTTTTTTTACACTTCTACTCATTCTTGTGATTTGATTGTTGAGTGTATTGTATCCATTAACTAAACGATTAAGTGAATGAATTTTTTTATTATAACTATCTAACATTCTTCTTAAAGTTCGTCTCTCTTTTCTAAGATTCTTTATTTCTCTCTTAATTCTTTTTTGTTTTGTTTCTACATAAAGTTGAGTTTTTTTATATTCTGAACTATTAAAATCTCTTCTCTTGTTAGCCTTTGTTATATAACTATTTAAAGAGATCGTCATTTTATTTATATATGCAGCAAATTTATTAAGATTTTTTTGGTATGTATCAATTCGTACCTGTTCATCAGGGAAAAACCTTCTAAGTTCATCAATTTTCTCTTTTTTTCTTTGTAATCTTTTTGTTTTTCTTTCAATTTGTTTTTCTAGTTTTATATCTGGCATATAAATTATATCAATCGGTTTACCATTCTTTGAATAATTAAATACATCAAAACCAAGTTGACTTTCAAATTGTGTTTCTATTTCATCTAACATTTCTTTTAATTGTGTTTTTGTAATTTTACTTGCGTAATAATTATCAATTGTACCTATACGAACTTCTTGGTGTTCCGCATTTGAGAAAGTAAATAAAAATAAGGTTAAAAATATTATTTTATAAATCATACACTATTGTAATCAAATATCTTTTTTGTTTTGCTTATTTTTATCTAATTTGTTATAATCGATAAAATTAAACCTATCAAAAGAGAATCAAATGTCATTATTTTTCATACTACTTCTTAAAATATTTCCTTTATATGTAAATATATTACTTGGTTATATTTCAACAAAATATTTAAATATTACAAGAGAAGCAATCGCAAATTTACTTATTTATATTCTTGGTCCAATTGTTGTATTTTCTGCAACCATTAGCGTAAAAATAGATATGGCTATACTTTTTTTACCAATCTTTTTTTATGTACTTTCTTCTGTAATTGCCTTTTTATTATTATACTTGTATCAAAATAGTTGGAATGACCCAAGTGGAAATATATTAGCCTTTAGTGGAGCAACTGGAAATACTGGATATTTTGGTATTCCTCTTGCTGTTATATTTTTTCCACCTTATTTGGCTGATATTTATATTTTCATCGTGCTGTCTTCTTTATTATATGAAAGTACCACTGGGTTTTATGTAACAGCAAAAGGAAATTTCACAGTAAAACAATCTTTACAAAAAATCATGAAATTACCTCTTATTTATGCTTTTATAATAGGAATTGTATTTAATCTAATGGGTGTTGGTATACCAGAAGAATTAACAACATATACATCCCAATTTAAAGGGGCTTACGGAATATTAGGAATGATGCTTATGGGTATGGGTCTTGTTGGTTTAAACCTAAAAAAAGGAAGTGATTTGGATTTTAAATTTATTTCTATTTTATTTGTCTTAAAATTCATTTTTTGGCCGTTAGCAATTTTGGCAGTTATTTATGTAGACAAAACTATTTTTATGTTTTTAAATGAAGATTTATATAAAGTTATGTTTTTATTTTCTATTGTTCCATTAGCTGGTAATACAGTGACTTTAGCTGTATTATTAAATGCAAAACCAGAAAAAGCAAGTTTAACAGTACTCTTGAGTACTATTGTATCAATAGTTTATATCCCTGTTGCACTTGCTTTATTTGGTGGTTTTAATTAGGGGATCGATAAATTAATACCCCTAATTTATTTTTTGTATAACTAAGTAATTCTGAGTCTATAATTTTTTTCTCTAATGAACTAGCATGTCGAATAAAAACTTTACCAAGCTTTTTGATGATAATTCCAGTATGTGTTACATCCAGAGCTTTTTTATCTGTATATATCCCAACATAGTCGCCATTTTTCAATAGTGTTGTATCTATTTTTGTAGACTTAATATAGGATATCTCTCTTTTTACTGTAGGTATCTCTTTTAAGTATTTTTCATTTTGATTAAGATACTTTGTAGTTTTTTCACAAGAACCTAGTGTACAAGTAATATCATTCATAGAATTTGACTCTATCCAATCACTAAAAAAATGATTTCTATTTTGATATGAAATATCGCCCTTTTTGTAACGAGTATGAATTAACTCATTTTTGAATTGTTTTTTATTAGTTGAGCTTTTTAATGCTTCTATTGTATCAATAAAAGTAAAACAATCTAAAGAATTAAAATTAATAATTAAATTTTCTCTAGAGGTGTCAATTTCGTGATTTGATAAAGTATTAGATACATACTTAACATTCAAAAACTTCTCACTCAGTTTTACAATATCTTTTTGTGAAAAAAGAGAATTGTCATTTTTAAAATTTCCATAGTTAATGTATTCTGAGGAAAAAAGAGAAGTAAACGCTAAACTACATATTATTATTTTTGTCATAACAAATTATAACAAAATTTATAAGACTATACAATTGTAAGTAAAAGATTAATATACAATACTAAGATTGAAAATATTTAGATATTGTTAATATGAGTTAATTTACAAAATAAGGAATAAAATTTAAAATATGAAAAATTTAAAAAAAAGATTTGATTATATATATGACAACTATGGAAATCGTATAGTATGGATTGTTTTAGGGTTACAAGCATTGGTAGTTGCAATTACTTCATATAGATAAAAGAAAAGACTATATACCTTCTTATTCCTATATAAGTCTAGGCCGTACTTTACCAAAGTGTATAAGAAATTATTAAATTCATACTTTATTTAAATAGGTTCTATTAAGTTTACAGTATTTTCATCAATAATAAATTTTACTTTTTTTTCTTTTAAGAAAAAAAGAAAGTTATAATAATCCGAATTCATACTATCAAATTTTACTATATTATTTAGTTTATCAAAACTACAAAATGGCATATGTCTTGTAATTTTATCTATTATACTAATTATTCCAATTGCTGAATTGAACTTATTTTTAAATGCACATTCTTCAGAACGAAAGTTCCTGAAATATCCTAATAATTCATGTGTATCAACTGGCTTTAGTAACCTGACTTTATTATAGTACTTTTGACAATAATCACATCCTTTAGGTTCAGTATGTTCTAAATGATCACTAATGGTAATAACTTTTTGTTTTGAATTCTTTTTCAAAATATAATCCAAAACTTTTCTTCCAAAAATTTGTGTTGGATCTATTATTACTATATCAATATCATTTTCATTATATTCTTTTATACTGCATTCAAAATTATGACAATAAATGGCTTCGTATGTATCTGATATACTTGTAAAAACATTTAATATTACTTTTATTTGATCATCTATATCAACAAGCAATATCTTCATAAAATATAAAACTTTTTATATTTTAGTTTATTCATTCTCAATCTTTTTCCTCATTTGGTAAATTTGTATCTTATTATTTTTAACATCATTAAAAAGTTGAGTAGGTGTATAACCCGTGATATTTTTAAAAACTACATTAAAATGAGCATTATCAGTATACAAGTACTCCATCTCTTTTAATGTTTTCATATCTTCAACATATTTTAAAAATGATTGTAGAAACTTCAAAATATAAATATAATTTTTTGGGGTATAACCAACTATTTTTTTAAATTGCCGCTCCATAGTTTTTCTTGTAATATTAAATTCATCCATCAATGTATTAATTGAAACTTCATAATTATGATTATGCTCTATACTATACATAATATCTTCGATTAACATGGGTTTTACATTATTGAACTGAACTAAAGCAACTAAAGCGTTATCTAAATAGTTAATCATTTCAGATATTTCATTATGTTCATAAAGATTGTTAAAATATTTTTCATTTATTTCAGATTCTATAGGGAGATATGCATTATTTAAAATATATGTGTCTCTCTTAAATAGTTTATAGAAACCTATTGGTGTTAACTCTACAAGAATAATTGGTAAAGGGATAGAATTTGTTTCACAATCATCATAAATAGTTAACTTTTTAGCTTTATTGTTCTTTATACTTGCAGAAAAATGTTTAGGTATTATAAAACCTTCACCTGCATTTATAGAAGAGCATGCATTTAGTCCCCTATTAAAAAATAAGAAATTTCCACCATCAGGTAAACAATACATTGTTTTCATACTATTTAAATCTGAAATTATTAGAAACTTTTTAACAACACCAACTAGTTCAGATGAGGGTTGTTTATTTACTAAATCCATTTTATTCCTTATTATAATAAGTAATAATAGCATTTATTTTTCTAAGCTAATTGTATTTATACGACAATATCCAAATTAACAGGAAGAATGAACGACTTCAATTAAATACGACCTACTTTTTATCGGTAATTATATCTTTGAGAATTTTAGTTCGTTCACTTTTTACATATTTTGGTTGACTATTTCCTAATAATATTGATATCCATCTTGTATTTTCATTACTATCACATACAATTTTAATTATGATTGTTAATGGAATTGCTAACAACATACCAACAATACCTAATAATCCTCCCCAAAAAAGAAGAGATAAAAATACTACTAAAGAAGATAAGCCTAGTCCTTTACCCATCATTTTAGGCTCTACTACTGAACCTACTATTACATTTACTATGACATATAAACCTGCCACTTGCCCAACAGATGATAAGTCTAGTTGAATGAGAGTTAATAAAACGGCTGGAACTGCTGCAATTATTGAACCAATATTTGGTATAAAGTTAAACAAAAATGCTATTACAGCCCAAAGAAATGCATAATCAACACCTATCATAGTTAATCCTATCCATATTACTAAGGCAGTTAATAAGGAAACAACAGTTTTTAATACCATATATTCTTTTATATGTTTTATTATAGATTTTATATGAGACACAGTATTGTTATTATTATTTTTAGAAATAAGTTTAATTTTATATGAAAAAAGTTCTGATTCTAATAACATAAAAATTACTGTAAAAAATATCACAAAACTATTTGTAAATACTGAACTTAAATTCTCTATTATATTAGTTACAAAAGAGAGTGAGTTTTTAGTATTAATGATACTATCTAATTGGGATATTGGTATCTCAACACCATGACTTAATGCGTATTGATAAAAATTTTCATATTTTAATGAAAGTACTTTTGTATATTCGGGTATGTTTTGATTAAATTGTTGAATATTAACACTTAGAAGTTTTGCGATAAAAAAGATTATCACCATTAAAAAGCCAATTATTATAAATAAAGATATTACATTAGGGATACCTTTTTTATTAAAAAAATTGTAGGCAGGAAGTAGTATAACTGATAAAAAAAGTGATAATAGAAAAGGAACAATAAGATGCCCTGCCTCATTTAGTCCATATAAAATTATTGTAATACTTGCAGTTACTATAAAATAGTAACCAATGTTAAATTGATTTTCTGTTTTCATATATTTATTATCCTGATAAAATTTATTAAATGATTATACTAAAAATACCTACACAATTATTTAAATATAATTACTGACAATCTTCTAAAGATATAAAATCTACATTATAAGTATTGTTATTATAAATTCTGTTCAGTATAATTTTTATTACTATAAAAATTATTTTATTTATTTTGATATAATAACAAAGGAAATATTTAAGTCTAATTCTGTTATTATCGTAAATAAAAAGGCTATATTGTGAAAAGTTCTTATTATTTAATTTTAGTTATTTTAATTCTTCCCTTATCTCTCTTTTCTTCTCAAGATAAAAAATGCATATATATTAATTCCTATCATGTTGGATTCGTGTGGTCAGATACTATTGCAAAAAATATAAAAAATGAGTTAAAAAACACTTGTAAAGTCATTCAATTTAATATGGATACAAAAAGAAATAAAGATACTGCTTTTATTGAAAAAAAAGCACTTGAAGCAAAAGAGTTAATTGACTCTGAAAATCCAGATATTGTTATTACTTCAGATGATAATGCAGCAAAATATTTAATCAAACCATATTATAAAGATAGCCATATTCCTTTTGTATTTAATGGCGTAAACTGGAGTGCAAAAGAATATGGTTTTCCTTATTCTAATGTAACAGGTATGATTGAAATCACACCTATAAATGATTTATTTAAACTTGCTATTTATATTACAAGTGGGAAAAAAGGTATTTTTATTGGGGATGATACTATTACCGATAGAAAAGATTTAAAACAATTTTTAAAGTTTGCAAAAAAAAGAAATATTACACTTGATAATTCTTTATTAAATACTCTAGATGAGTGGAAAAATACATACAAAAAAGCACAAAATAAATATGACTTTATAATTTTAGGACACAATTCTGCTATTAAAGATTGGGATGATAATGAAGTTAAAGAGTTTTTATTAAAAAATAGTAATATCTTAGTACTAACAACTTATAGTTGGATGGTACCATTTTCTACAATCGGATTAACTATAAGACCTGAAGAACAAGGAATATGGGCAGCAAATACGGCAAAAGCAATCTTAAAAGGCTATCCTATTAAAGATATTGCTATTACTACAAATCATATTTGGAATAAATCTATTAATATGAGTTTGGTTAATATTTCAACAGTAAAAATACCAAAAGATATTGTCTTTAATTATAAAAAGTTTTATATGGAAGAACTATGAAAATAAACGATTTTACTAAAAAAATAAAAACACTTATTTTCTTTTTAAGTTTAACTATTGTTCTTATTGTTGGTTTTGCACTATTTCAATTTCAAGTAGAAAAACTAGAAAAAGAATTTCAATTTAACTCAAAAAATATAATTCATAAAGATATAAATAAACAATTTTCTGATATTGAAACTATTCTCTCATTATTAAACAAAGTCACTCAATCAAACCCAAAATTGAATAGTTCTAGTTTTACAATTTTAACAGAAGATTTTTTAAAAAAACACTCATATATCAATAATATTATGTATGCAAATAAAATAATAGAAAAAAATAAAATAGATTTTATTACATATATGAAAGATATTGGTTATTACAATTTTAATATAAATAGTTATGATTATATAAATAAAAAATTTATTAATTCCCCTATGCAAAAAAAATATTCTCCAATTGTATTAATAGCACCTTCATCTTACGAATTTACTAAGTACATGGGCTATGATATTTTTAATAACCCATTATTAAAAGATAGTTTTTTAGAAGCCAAAACAAGTGCAAAATCAATAAATAAAAACGCAAAACTATTTAACAATACAAATAGTTTATTTTTTATCAAAGCTGTCTATTTTGGTGAAATGCTACCTATACTTAAACAAGAAAGAATTGATAACCTTAAAGGTTTTTATATAGTAAATACAGATGTAAATAAAATGGCAAAAAAATATAATGATATTTATACTGATTATAATGTTCAAATTATTTTTTCGTCTAAAATCAGTTCCGATTTAAATAGTACTAAAAAAGGTGATCTAAATACAATTAAAACTATCTCATACTTAGCACCTCTCAATCAGTCTTTAAATGAATATGTATATATTACTAAAGATATTCGAATTAAGGATATAAATATATCTATTATTCTTTTTGTAATGATAATGCTAATGGTTGTACATCTATTGATAATTTTTATAGTAGAAAAAAATAAAGTTGCAAGAAAAGCCTTGAGTTACCAAGCAACTCATGATGACTTAACTGGATTAACAAACAGAAACTATTTTAAAAGCATGATTGAAGAAGTGATTGAAAATCATTACCTAGAAGCCAATAATGTAACAGCAATTTTGTTTATAGACTTAGATAAATTTAAAGATATCAATGATACTTTAGGTCATAAATTTGGGGATGAAGTTTTAATTGAAATTTCCAAAAGATTTAAATCCGTAATGAGAAACAACGATACAATATGTAGACATGGTGGAGATGAGTTTTTAATTATGATTCAAGATATGAATAATATGGAAGGTATCATATCAATACTTCGAAAAATTATGGATACTATAAGTGAACCAATTAATTTTAACCAACATAAGATAAATATTACTATTAGTATGGGGATTTCATTATTTCCAAACGATGGTAGGACAGTCGATGACTTATTAAAAAATGCCGATTCTGCAATGTATAAAGCAAAAGATGAAGGAAGAAATACGTTTAGATTTTATACAGAGGATATGACTCTTGAAATAATGCAAAAAGTAGAACTTGAAAATAAATTAAGAGATGCAATAAGAGATGAAGATTTTGTAGTATTTTTTCAGCCACAATACAATGCAAAAACAAATCAAATTATTGGAATGGAAGCCTTAGTAAGATGGTTAGATAAAGAGAATAAACTAATATCTCCCATGGAGTTTATTCCTATGGCAAATGAAACAGGACTGATTGTAGAACTTGATAGATTAGTTATGAATAAAGCGTTAAAACAGTTTTCTATTTGGAAACAAAAAAATCTAAATCCAGGAAGTTTATCACTAAACTTATCAATGAAACATTTAAAAAGTGATGATTTTATTGAATATTTACAGCATGCAATAATTAAAAACAACTGTTCTCTAGATGATATAGAACTTGAAATAATTGAAGATGAAATTATGGAAGACCCATTAGGCTCAATTGAAAAACTGAAAAAAATCCAATCATGTGGAGTTAAGATTTCAATTGATGATTTTGGTACAGGACATTCATCATTATCTTATTTAAAAAATCTACCCATAGATAAATTAAAAATAGATAGAGCTTTTATCAAAGATTTACCTGAAGATACATTTGATATTGCAATATCAAAGACAATTATGGAATTAGCAAAGAATTTAAAACTAGAAGTAATAGCAGAGGGAGTGGAAACTCTAGAACAAAAGAATTTTCTGCTTAAAAATGGCTGCGAAAACATACAAGGATTTTATTATTCAAAACCAATTCCAATAAATGAGATGGAAATGTTATTAAAAAAAGAAAAATAAAAGAGTACAAACTGTACTCCCTATATTTAGTTAATTGGTAAAGTTATAATAAATTCGGCTCCTAAATACCTTTTTTCATTATACTTATAATTTACATTCTTAGCTTCTATTGTTCCATTCATACCATCAACTATTAAATTATAAGCCATATGAAGTCCTAATCCTGTTCCTTGAGATTTATGTTTTGTTGTAAAGTATGGCTCAAAGATTCTTGATATAACATCTTCTTGTATTCCTCCCGCATTATCTTTTATCTTTATAAGTATTTTTTCATCATTCTGTTTTGTACTAATAAATATCAATTTTTCTTTTTTATTATTTTCCAATAGTGCATCTTGTGAATTGTTAAATATATTAATTAAACATTGAATTAATTCATTTTCATATCCAAATAACTTAATACTTTTATCTAAATCTAAAACCACAGGTATATTTGAAGAGACTACAAAACCATTAACTAAACTTAAAAAACTATGAATGCTTCTTTCTAAAGAAAAAACCATCTTAACTCTATCTCCTTTTATAAAGTTTGTAAAGTCATCGATAGTTTTGGATAGATATTGTGCATTATCATTTACAGCATCACATATTTTATAAAACTCATCATCTTTCAATACTCCAAGTTCTTTGTGTACTCTCATACCTGTTGCACCTGTAGATATTACAGATAGTGGTTGTCGCCACTGATGAGCTATATTTCCAATCATTTCACCCATAGAAGCTAATTTTTCTGATTTAAAAAGCTTTTCTTGAATATGAAAATTTTTTTCTACTTCTTTTTTTATTCTTAATTCCAAATTATCATTTAACTTTTGTAGATCTTGTGTTTTTTCAAAAACAATTTTTTGCAATCTAGCATTGGATTTTTTTAAAATATATTCTCTATAAATAAATAATAAAAATAATATAGTTACTACAATTAAAATCTGCCATATAAGAGTATAATCTAAGTGATTTTCATATTTAATAGATATCCAATTATTTAATATCTGTTGTTGTTTTTGAGCATCTAAACTCTTGACAACTTTTTCTAATATATTTAATAAAATTGTGTCGTCTTGACGTACTCCAATTCCTAGTTCCCAGTTTTCACCCATTTTTCCGGCTATTTTAAGTTCTCCACTCAGTCCTTGTTGAAATTGATAACTAATAGTTGCAAGTGTACCAATATATCCAAACAGTTTCCCCTGATTTACTTTTTTTAATCCCTCATCTATATTATCAACTTCAACAATATTTAGATTTTTATATTTGTTTCTAAGTAATTCTACAAATGCATACCCTTTTGTTATACCTATACGTTTATCTTTAATTGCTTCTATATTATCTATAAATGGTACATCTAATTTAGTTGCAATCACTAACGGAATTTTTATATAGGGTGACGTAAAATTAAGATATTTTTTTCTAGCTGGTGTTTCCATGGCTAAAGATAAAATATCACATTTTCTACTTTGTATACCGGATAGAGATTCAATCCATGTTTCCGTTTTTATTACTTTTATATCTATATTTAAATGCTTTTTAAATATATTGTAGTAATCAGCAGTCATACCAATATGATTTCCATTTTTATCAAATTGTTCAAAAGGCATCCAATTTGGGTCTATACACATTTTTATATGTTTTTTTTCTTTAAGATATTCTTTTTCATTATTCGTCAACTTAAGAGTGTATTTAACTCTTTTTGTTTGAATGTTGGTACCAAACCATTTATTGTAAATTTTCTCTTTTTCCTCTATCGTAATAGATTTCATAGATTTATTAATAATAGAGAATAAAACTTTATCCTCTTTTTTTACACCTAATCTTAGATCCTCTTTTTTTACAATTGTACTATCTAACTCATCAAGAACTTTTATATTTGAATAAGCTCCTCTTTTAATATACTTTTGACCACTAATAAGATTATTAAAAATTGCATCAACTTTTCCATAAGCTAACGATTTCATTTTATCTTTAGAGTTTTTAAATTCAACTAACTCAAAAAGGTTTAAATCCTTTAAAGTTTTATAATAATAAATATCTTTTGTAATACCAACTTTTTTATTTTTTAAGGACTCCAATCCCTCGTAATTATTAAAATCACCTTTTCTAGCAAAAATTACATTTGGTATTTCAAAATACACTTGTGAGAAATTTGTAAAAAGTTCTCTTTCTTTATTATAAGATATTACATCAATCAAATCTATCTCTTTAGTTTTAAACTTGGTAAGAGTGTTACTCCAATTGTCAATCTCAATATTTATTTTTAACCCACTTTTTTTTATAATTAAATTTATAAAATCATATGAAAAACCAGTTATTTTTCCATCTTCTTTAAAACTAAAAGGATAATAGTCTCCTATCATTCCAAATGTAATAGTACGAGAGGATATATACTCTTTTTCTATACTTGTAAAATTATCGCTTAATGTTACTATTGTCTTCTCTGTTTGTGCTGATGCAAGTGATATGCATATGAAAGTAAAAAATAACACTAGTTGTTTCATCTAATATCCTAAATTTTATTTTAATTTATTAAGTATACATAAAAAAATAAAAAAACATATAAACTCTCTGCATATATTGTTCTAGTGTTTTTTGTTTATTCACCTTTTTTTAATAATATATATTTTTTACTAAATCTAAAACATTCATTATGAATAGTATTATGATAATGAGCATAAAAAAAGGAAAAGCTTTTAAACTTTCCCTTTTTTACCATAAATTAAATGAATAATTTTTAGTTAATAAACCGTTTTTTTGTTTTATAATATCCAGAAAATCTATTTTTTTCTGTTATTTTTTTAAGCTCTGCTGGTTTTTTTGGTTCACGTTCATTTTCTTTAATAGTATTCACTATCTTTTTACTAGAATTTTTTATTGTGTATCCTTTATTATTTATTTCTTCTCTTAGATGCTTTTGCCAATTTAGCTTTTTTCTTAGCTTTTTTCTTTGCTAGTTCTAAATTAACACCTTTTCTAGCATTTATAACTTGTTCTTCTTGTTTTGCATCATGTGAAAACGCAACTTTTGTAGAATTTTTATTTTGATTACCAGTTTTAGCAATTTTTTCTGCTTTAATTGTTTTTACACTTGATGTATTTGATTTTGCCACGCTTTGCCTTATTTAATAGTTTTGCAAGTATATTAAAAAAGTAATAAAAAGTGAATTATATTTAAATAAAATCAAACATAAAAAAAGGGGGAAAGCACCAACGCTTTCCTCTTTTGTGTAGAATAGAAATAAATTAGTTTTTATCTATACAATTAAAATCGTTAAATGCTACTTCTAATCTAGCAATTAAAGTATTTTGTCCAGCTCTTAACCAAACTCTAGGATCGTAGTATTTATTAATAGATACTTTAAATTCTTAAAAACTTTCCCATGCATCATCAGTTTTCTCAGAATTAGAATCACCTACTTTTGATGGAATTTTTTGTTTATCTGTATTATTAAATCTAGTTGCACAAGTTGATTTTATTTTATTTTCAACTTGTCTTTTTTCTTTCCCTTGATAATTTAAGTCTCTACACTCTTCTCTTCTATCCTCAACATCATCTTTTCCTTTGAATTGGTTCTTATTAACCCCATCGATAATCACTTCAGCTAATTTTTCTGTTGTAATTGCAATATCATTTGTTTCCATTGCTGCAGCAGAATTACGTTGCGTTTGTTGATCCAGTTCTGTCACGGCATCATTGATTTGTTCAATTCCTGTTTGCTGTTCTTTTGAAGCTGAATTCACACTTGAAATTAGTTCTATTGTTTTGGCAATATTTTGATTTAAATCTTGATATCCAGCTAACATATTTTTTGAAATTTCTTTCCCCATATCTGCTTTAACAGTGGCAGTTTCTACAATGTTTTTTATCTCTTTTGCAGCTTCAGCACTTCTAGCAGCCAAGTTTCGTACCTCTTGTGCAACTACAGCAAAACCTTTTCCAGCTTCACCTGCAGTTGCCGCTTCAACTGCTGCGTTTAATGATAGGATATTTGTTTGAAATGCAATTTGATCAATCATAGAAATAGCTTCATTGATTGAGGTAACTTTTTCATTAATTTCATCCATAGCATTCATAGTGTTATTTGCTAATTCTTCTCCACTTTTTACTGAGTCTGTAACATAGCTTGCATACTTTGCCATTGATGTCACATTATCTGAATTACTTATTATTGTACTAGTTATCTCTTCAAGTGCAGCTGCTGTTTCCTCTAGACTTGCTGCTGCTTCATTAGAAGATTGAGAAAGATTATTAACATTCAATTTCAAAGTATTTGCACTACTTTGAAGTGTTAAACCATTTCTCTTTCTAATAACCAAAGTTTCAGTGGCAGAATCTCCTAAAGAGTTAATTCCATTAGCAAGTTTTAATAAATGCTCTTTAATTCCAGAAGTATTAACATTATTAAGGTAATTATTATTTGAATATTCTTCTAGCGTATGTAATATTCCATTTATATTTTTTTCTAAATTTGTACCCATTTGATTCAGTAATTTCGTTAATTCATCAAGTGCAGGATTTGAAGTTTTTGTATTTACTCTTTGGCTTAAATCACCCTGTTCAAACTCTAAAAGAACAGAGATAGTATCACTTATTACTGTTCTATCTTCCTCTATACCAGCTTTAGTTTTATTGATATTTGTATTGACTACTTTTGCCATATTTCCAAATTCATCACTTGAGCTTGCTTCTAAGAGTTGTATGTCAGTAGATTCTCTATTTAAGTAAGCAAAAAAACCAAGTAATCCATTTTGGAAATTTGCAATAGTTTTTTTAACTGATTTTATCAAATAAACCGATACTAGAATTGATAAAAGCAAAACAACTACAGTAATTATTTCTATTGTTTTGAGGATATAATGTTCATCCTTTTCTACTTGGTGAGTAGAGTGTTCAAGAAGTTTTTCCATTTGATGCATAAGCTTTTGGATATTTTTATCCATAAGTGTTAATTCTTTTTCAAGTTTCTCTTTTTCATGTTTTAGGTTTTTTATATTTCCTGTTTCTAAATCATTTTCAAATTGTTCTAAAGTATGTACAAATTCAGCTTGTTCATGTTCTAACTCTTTTAACTCTTTTAAAAATAATTTATAAGTAGCTTTTGTTTTGGGATCTTTATTATGTTCTATTGCTTTTTGAACTAAATGTTCTGCTTCTTTTAATGTTTTTTCTGTTTCTTTTTCTAATTCAATGAGATGTTCTTCTATATCTTTAAACTCTTTACTATGTATATCTTTACTAGCAATAATTAGTTTGTAGGTTAAAATCTCTTCTTCCAAAATATCTTTTTCAAGTTCTGTAACGAGTGTGTTTATTGGAATTTGATACTCAGCAATCTCTTCTAATTCCTCACCTATTTTACTTAACCCTGTATAAGAGGATAATCCAATAACAAGCATACCTATAATAGAAACAAGCATTGCCAAAATTATTTTAGTAGTTAACTTTAAATTTTTAAACATAATAATTCCTTTTAATCAATCATTATTTAATATTACTGTAAGTTTTCTAAAAAG
>ENA-ORXI01000352-ORXI01000352.1-sediment-metagenome-genome-assembly--contig:-NODE-352-length-37443-cov-6.609190_pt1 | contig 37443 bp, 33 predicted proteins | sample MGYA00237861_ERZ511468 | MGnify/ENA primary metagenome ERZ511468 (study PRJEB26299, sample SAMN06266213) | sediment metagenome | isolation source: Hudson Canyon methane seep mesocosm | place: USA:Hudson... | reverse complement strand
CAAAGTAAAAAGCATTCCCCCGAATTCACTATGCTGGAATGGTATCGCACTGATCTGACATTGCATCAACTCATTGATGAAGTGAATGCACTTATGCAAGATGTCTTTCAATTGGAGCCGATTATTCGTTTGAGTTATCGCAGCGTCTTTGAGTTTTTCTTTAAACTGAATGTTTTGACCTGCTCTGATGATGACATAAAACACTGTGCATTAGAGCGCATAAACTCATTGCCTGATGATTTTGACACCGATAGGGATGGCTGGTTAGAACTATTGATGAGCTATGCCGTAGAGCCAAGACTAGCGGCTTTAAACTGTCCACTTTTTATCTATGATTTTCCAGCCTCACAATCTCAACTGGCCAAAATAAAACAAGATAGCTCTGGCAATAAAGTCGCTGATCGCTTTGAACTTTATATCGATGGCCTAGAGTTAGCCAATGGTTATAACGAACTATTAGATGCTGATGAACTTTGCCAACGGTTTGAGCATGATAAGCAACAACGTAAAGAGCAAGGCAAAGCTGAAATTCAAATAGACGAGAATTTACTTGCTGCAATGAAATCAGGTTTACCTGAATGTTCAGGTGTGGCTATAGGTCTAGATAGGTTAATAATGTTGGTGATGGATAAACAGGAAATAGCGCAGGTGCAAAGTTTTAGTTTTGAAAAAGCCAAAGAGAATATGATATAGTTAGCACATATTATGTGTACACAGGATATGTGCTGATGAATATTACACTTTCGGTTAATGAAAAAACAGTGATTGAAGCACGGAAAGTTGCTGCTTCAATGGGTAAAAGCTTAAACCAAGTCATTCGTGAAGATTTGGAACGCCTTACTCGCAAGCAAACTCGCAATGATGATTTGGATGAGTTTAAAGCTTTAGCAGGTCAGGGTAACTCTAAAGGATGGAAGTTCAATCGAGATGAGTTGCATGAAAGAACGTAGTTTCTTTGACACCAATATTCTGGTTTATAGTGATGATAGTGCCTTTCCTGAAAAACAAAGCATTGCCACACAGTTGTTAGAAGAAGCTTGGAATGGTGGTAACGCTGTTCTTTCGACTCAGGTTTTGCAAGAATACTTTGTAGCGAGCACACGAAAGTTAGGCGTGAATGTTGAAACTGCCCAGCGTAAGATAGAATTGTTGGCACATTTAGATATTGTCAGTATTGAACATGGTGATATCGTACAGGCTATTGATATACATCGCCTCCATAACTTTTCATTCTGGGGCTCACTTATAATCAGAATGGCACAAAAAACAAGTTGCACGGTATTATATTCAGAAGATATGCAGCATGACCAACTAATTGGTAATGTTCGGGTTGTTAATCCGTTTAGGTGAGCAGTTTTTTATAAAACTCGTCGCCCATCATTATGGAGTTGGTTGAATGTTACAAAGAGCAGGGTGTTTGTGGGATATCTAGGACATCACACAACTCGATAGCTATGTCGACTATATCTTGAATAGCTTTACTTTGGATAAGGTAGGGGCAAGCTGAAATGATGCCAATGACTTTTGTTTTTTTAATAATGGTTTTTAATTCAGGCTAACTATTGAGGAATGTTACACCTTCCATTAAAGCGACCACTCTGAGTATTTCAGCTTCTTTCTCGTAAGGTGTGTTGCCATCAATGTGTGGGATGACATTATTAGCCTTTAATTCACGATATATATTGAAAAATTGTTGATACTTATTTTTATCCATAATAACCCTATGAGGTAAAATATTTATTCCATTAGTCCTGGCAACCACAAAGCAACTTCTGGAAAGCTAATCAAAATGGCTAACACTACAACTTGAATAATAATGAATGGAATTACACCACGATAGATTGTTGTCAATTCAAGACTTGGTGCACTGGCTTTTAGATAAAACAGTGAAAAACCAAATGGAGGTGTTAGGAATGAGGTTTGCAAGTTGAGCGCAATCAATAAGGCAAACCACAAAGGATCAAGCCCTAGGTGAATCGCGACGGGAGCGATGATTGGTACTACGATAAAACAGATTTCAATAAAGTCTAAGAAGAAGCCTAAAACAAAGATCAGTAACATGCTGATGATGAGGAAGCTCCATTTACCACCAGGGAGCGAGTTGAAAATATCAAAGATTAAATTATCCCCCCCCATACCGACAAAGACTAAGCCAAAGGCTGTTGCACCAATCAGGATGAGAAAGACCATGCTTGTTAAGCGGGTCGTTTGCTGTAGTGCTTGCTGTAGATTTATTAGGTTTAATTTACCGTGAATTAGGGCGAGCAACATGGCACCTAAAGCGCCTACTGCAGCAGACTCTGTCGGTGATGCGATACCAAAAAATATAGATCCCAATACTGCTAATACTAGTGCTAAAGGTGGCAACAGGCTTTTAAGCACTTTAAGCCCTAAATGACTATCGTTGGGTTCTTTCTTTATTGCTGGGGCCAGTTCAGGATGACGCCATGCAATAAAGCCAATATACGCCATGTAAGAGAGTACTAGCATCATGCCTGGAACTGCAGCAGCGATAAACAGTTGTCCAACGGGAACACCAATAACATCACCTAATAGGATAAGAATGATACTGGGTGGAATGATTTGTCCGAGAGTACCTGATGCAGCAATCGTACCACTGGCGAGTGTTGGGGCGTAACCATGTTTTATCATGGCGGGTAGGGCTATGACAGCCATAGTAACAACGGATGCGCCTACAACGCCTGTGGTAGCGGCGAGTAATGCGCCAACGGCCACAACTGAGATGGCTAATCCACCACGAACTCGCCCAAATAAACGCCCCATGGTTTCGAGAAGTTCTTCTGCAATGCCTGACTTTTCTAGTATTACACCCATAAAGACAAATAGGGGAACGGCCAGTAGGGTGAAGTTGGTCATAATGCCCCAAACTCGAAGGGGCAATAAATTAAAGAAGTCGACACCAAGGAAAATACTACCAAAGCCTAATGCAACCGCCCCTAAGGTGAAGGCAACGGGAAAGCCTGCCAGTAATAAAACAAACAAGGCAGCAAACATGATGAGAGCCCAAACGTCCATTATTTGGTCTCCTTCATAACGTTAAGTGTCAGTATGCTTTTCAATACGCCTGCAATACCTTGCAAAATAAGAAGACCAAAGGCGAGTAATAAACTACCTTTAAGGATGAACCGATAGGGCAGGCCACCTGGATCGGGGGAGCCTTCATTGTAATAAAAGGCATTTTCAACAAAGGGCCAAGCAGTGATTAACATCAGAATGCAAAACGGAAGCAGCAGGAATAATGTACCGAAGATATTGATTAATGCACGGTGTCGATCTGTTAAAAATCGACTTTGATAGAGAATATCAACGCGGACATGTTCATCATATTTAAGGGTATAAGCAGAACCAAGAAGAAAGATTAAGGCAAATAAATGCCACTCTAATTCTTGCAGGGCCACTGAACCTTGTTGAAAAAGGTATCGCATGGCAACGTCGTAACAAATTAATAACACCATTGCTAACACAAGCCATGAGGCTGTACGACCTACCCATTCGGTAATGGATTCTATAGTTGAAATAAGAGATTTCATTGTTTATCTATTTGTTGGGAATGGAATAAATTGATGAGGCAACATTGAAGCCTTTTTTTCAATAAAGATAATTTTCATAACAGGATAATAGAACAAATTTGCCGAGAAATATATTTTGAATTGAATAGAGATATCCCCTTAAAATATTTCATGGTACAGTTTGTTCTATAATTTATTGATATAGCAACTCTATAAGGTGGATGTAATGGCTGAGCATAGTCAAGAACAAGTGAAGCAGAATCTTCAAGATACTAACCAATGGATCCGTATTCTTTATATGGTGCTATTTTGGGTTATCTTATACTTTTCTATGATGGTGGTTGGGGCTTTAATTTTTATTCAGGTCTTATTTGCACTTATTACAGGATCAGATAATAAAAATTTGCGTAATTTCTCTGCAGATCTAGTGAAATATATTAATCAGATGCTTTCATTTCTTACCTATAACGAAGATCGCAAACCTTTCCCATTCGCAGCATGGGGAGAATTAGAAGAACAGCCACCAATTGAAACTGACGTTGTGGATGAGGCTGACGAACATGAAGCTATTGTGGATGTTGAAACAGAAGATGATAAGTCATCGACGTAGATTGTTATGATTATTGTAATTTCACCTGCTAAAACACTGGATTTTGACACTGCTCCGGTAACAAAGAACCATAGCCAACCACGGTTTTTAGCTCAGTCAGAACAGCTTATTACTGATTTGAAAAAGTTATCAGCGACAGATATCTCTTCATTAATGAAGTTGAGTGATAAGCTGGCAGGCCTTAATATGGCGCGCTTTCAGACATGGTCAGCTCCCTTTAATTTAGATAATGCTAAACAAGCTGTCCTCGCATTTAAGGGCGATGTTTATACCGGCTTAGATGCTGAAACATTAGATGCTGCTGGTTTTGAATTTATGCAGCAACATTTACGAATCTTGTCTGGTTTATATGGTGTGCTCAAACCTTTAGATTTAATGCAAGCCTATCGCTTAGAAATGGGCACTAAGTTTGCCAATGTAAAAGGTAAAGACTTGTATAAGTTTTGGGGAAGTGAGTTACGTGAATCAATTGAATCAGAGCTAAATAATAGCGTTTTAATTAACTTAGCATCGAATGAATATTATAAAGCTATAGAGGCTAAAAAAATAAATGCACGAATTATTACGCCAGTATTTAAAGACTGGAAGAATGGACAGTATAAAATAATTAGCTTTTATGCTAAAAAAGCACGCGGATTAATGACTCGTTATATTATCGATCAACGTATTTATGAATGTGAACAAATTCAACAGTTTGACGTTGATGGATATCGTTTCAGCCCTGAAATGTCAGAAGGTGATGAATGGGTGTTTATACGAGCTTCAGATTAATTTTATAAATTAGATTAAAGGTTTTAAATAATGGGCCGATAACATGTGAGTACAGTAATTTCGTTCTTAATGTACTCATTTATGGATATACACAATGGCTAAGGATAGAATTTGTGGCATTAGTAATTAATACCAATATTTCGGCAATCAAGATTCAAAGTGATTTAGATCATTCTAATGATACGCTCGCCACGTCATTGCAGAGGTTATCTACAGGACTTCGTATTAATAGTGCAAAGGATGATGCCGCAGGTCTTGCGATATCTGAACGTTTTACCTCGCAAATTAATGGCCTCAAAGTCGCTGCCCGAAATACGAATGATGGTATTTCTTTAACGCAAACAGCAGAGTCTGCTCTAGGAACAATTTCTGATTCACTGCAACGCATCAGAGAGTTAGCAATTCAATCTATAAATGCCACAAATAGTAGCTCTGATCGTCAGGCATTAAATGCTGAAGTACAGCAGCTTAAAGAAGCAATAAACCACACTGCTACCACCACTCAGTTTAATGATATTGCCTTATTAGACGGCAGTTTTGTCAATCAAGATTTTCAAGTGGGAAGCAATGTAGGGGATGTGCTTACACTGCTCGGTATCGATAGTGCCCATAGTTCTAGATTAGCTGAGACGTCAACAGCAAGTCATAGTCCGCCTTCTAACATTAGTGAGAACCTTGGTTTTCTCCTATGGGTGGACTTGGTATTTAATGGTACATCAACTACCCCTGAAGGAAAGTATCAGATTGAAGATGAGCTAGGAAACCGTATTGATATAGGTGAAATAGTCCTAGATACTGAGGCACTAACGAATGGTGAAATAAGTTTCTCTGAATATGCAAGTGAAGCAGTTAATCAGATATCTAATCAAACAGGCGTTTATGCCACAGTGATCGATGGTGGATTTTCAATTAAACTGGACTCCACACATGATATAAAGCTTTATCGCTCATTTGGTACATTGTCACTGATTGATAGTCCTGCCGTTGTGACTGATGGGTTTTCCTCATTAGATATATCAACAGTATTTGGTAGTGTTGTAGCACTAGACTCGATAGATCTTGCCTTAGATGAGATAAATTCTGCCCGAGCAACAATGGGGGCATTACAATCTCGGTTTGAAAGTGTGGCAAACAATCTAGGTGCGAGCGAAGAGCGATTAACAGAAGCAAGAAGCCGTATTCGAGATACCGACTTTGCTTTTGAAACTGCTGCACTTGTCCGAGGCCAAATATTACAGCAGGCTGCTGTGTCAATGTTGGCTCAAGCAACTGTTTTTCCGGAAAATGTATTAAGTCTACTTCAAAACTTTTAAGCGTTATTCCGTTGCTGGATTAGGTGCCAGAGAGAAGGCACATTAGAACGCATTTCAGATAAATAGCATGTAATAGCTATTTCTTCAGTTGCAGCTAAAAGACAGATAATGGTGGCACACTGAAACGGCCATGCAATATCAAATATAAATAGTATAAAGAATGCCAGCCCTATTGTTACCACGGCTACTTTGACAAGCCATGTGTGATAACGCGTGAACGCATGAAATTTAATAAGCCCAACAAGTACAGGGGCTGCGAAGCTGATGATGGCTAAAATAATAACTGTTTTTTCACGTTGAACAATCTCTGGCCATAGCCACCAAATTGATATGGCCATAATGGTGTAAATAACGAGATCACCGCTGCTATCTAACAATGCCCCTAATTCACTTTCTTGATGGAGTAGTCTCGCAGCAAAGCCATCTAGAATATCCGTTAAAAAAGTGAACGCTAACAAACATAAAAACGCATTGCCATAACCTTGCCATGCAAACCATAATAATGGGGGAGCAGCGACAAAGCGAAAGCAAGTAAGCATATTGGGCAAGGTTAATAATGCTTTTATAGTGATATGTTCTACGTTCATAGGGTGAATGTCGCTAATAATGGTGCATGATCAGATAAGCGATTCCAACGCTTTTGATTAGGACGCTCACATGATGTGACGTGTAGACCACGGAAGTAAATCCTATCCATTTTTAATACGGGCAACCAAGCTGGAAATGTTTTGGCATAGCTGTGGTGCAAAGTACGATAGGCTTCTTTCAACTCTAAATGTTGCGAAAGATGTTTTTCAGCCTGACCGGTCCAATCATTAAAATCACCTGCAACAATAAGTGCTGCGCTGTGGGGCACATGTTCATCAATACGTTTACATAAAGCTTTAAATTGATGTCGGCGCTCCATTGCCATTAAACCTAAATGAATACAAATAATATGTATTTCATCATCAGTATTAGGGAGTGAAACTACACCATGTAATAAGCTACGACTTGCCCAAGAAAAAGGAGAGACATTAATATTTTCCCAGCGTTGAATGGCATATTTGCTCAGAATGGCATTGCCATGATGTCCGGCAGTGTAGCTCACATTTTTTGCATAAGCATAATGGGGCCAGACGGTATGAGCTAAGAATTCTGAATGGGACTCTTCAGGCCAGTTATCATGATTTTTCTTGTGTACGGCATGTTGCCCCTGCATTTCTTGCAAGAACATGATGTCAGCATCAGAATGAACTAAGGCATCACGAATTTGGTGTAATATAAAGCGACGATTACCAGCACTAAACCCTTTATGCAGGTTATAAGTCAGAATACGTAGCTGGTTTTCTTGCATAAGGTTTTCACCTTTATATACGAGAACTTAGCTCCACCATAGCACGGATCCAACTATAAAAAATAGCCTAAAGCTCGTCGTTTACTGCTTGTTCATCCTGATTAAAACTATCAACGAAGGCGGCTAGCTTTTCTTGTACGAGATCGTATGTTGAATCAATATTAGTAGCGATATCGCCTTCTAAAACACTTAACCCACTCAAAATTTCTCGAGCTTCACTAAAACCTGTATCAATACCACCACTAATTACTTCCGTAAATTTAATCAGGGCTTCCTGTTCAGATAGTTCTGGATGTTGCTTTTGGTAGGCGCCGAAAAAGGCTGTGCTCAAGGAGACTATTCGATCAGCCGTTGCTTCTGGACTCACATCCAAACCTGAATCATAGGTATTTTGAATAGCGTTATCGCCCATAGATGCACGCAATGCATCATTAATACCTTCTAAGGCGGCCTTTAATACTAATGCTTGTGGTGAACCTGATGCTGCACTGACATTGATCGCAGATTCAAGAATGGCGGCATTTTGTTCTTTTTTGGCTAAATTTTTGGCGTGGGCTAATTCAGAAACTTCAGGACCGATTCCGACTCGACCACTACCTTTGTCACTGTCTGTTTTAGTGAGCTTATTATCGTCTTTAGCAAGTTCTCTTACATTTTGACTAAATTGAATTTCCATCTTACATTCTCCCCACATTTAGCACTAGATAACTATCATATCGGCACCGTTAAAGCGTACTTTAATAAATTATCTAAATTGAGGAGAGTTTGCTTCAGTAAAAAATAATGACTTGAACTATCATATCGCTGCCCCCATCTTCTCAATTCAAATTAATAAATAGGCCAGATGGAGGCACATTTAATGGGTGTTGATGCACATAAGGAAACGCTTGGTTTCCAAACAGAAGTTACACAATTATTGGATCTAATGATTCATTCTTTATACAGCAACAAAGAAATATTCCTACGTGAATTAATTTCGAATGCTGCTGACGCTTCTGATAAATTACGCTTTGAAGCCTTATCAGATGATGCGCTTTATGAAGATGATGCTGAATTAAAGATTCGTGTTGAATTTGATAAAGAGGCAAAAACGGTCACCATTACTGATAACGGTATTGGTATGAACCGTGAAGAAGTCATTGCCAATATTGGTACGATTGCGAATTCAGGTACTAAAAAATTCTTTGATAAAATGACAGGTGACGAATCTAAGGATTCTCAATTAATCGGTCAGTTTGGTGTCGGTTTCTACTCAAGTTTCATTATTGCTGACAATGTGACATTAAAAACACGTCGTGCTGGTTTAACGAGTGAACATGGTGTGCAATGGACATCAGCAGGTAAGGGCGACTTCTCAATTGAAACAATTGATATGCTTCAACGTGGTACCGAAATCACATTACATTTGCGTGACGATCAAGATGAGTTCTTAAACAGCTGGCGTTTACGCAACATCATCAGCAAATATTCTGATCACATTAATTTACCAATCGTGATGACAAAAGATCCTGTGCCTGATGAAGATGGCAAGATTGATGAATCTGTTGTGTTAGAAGACGAAACCGTTAATAAAGCAACAGCATTATGGACATTATCAAAAAGCGAAATCAGTGATGATGACTACAAAGAGTTTTACAAGCAGGTTTCTCATGACTACCAAGATCCTTTGAGTTGGAGTCATAACAAGGTTGAAGGTAAAACTGAATATACGTCATTACTCTACATTCCATCAAAAGCACCGTTTGATTTATGGGATCGTGACAGCAGCCATGGTTTGAAGCTGTATGTTAAACGTGTATTTGTTATGGAAGATGCAGAACAATTAATGCCACGTTACTTACGTTTTGTTCGCGGTATTATTGATACTAATGATTTGCCGTTGAATGTATCACGTGAAATTCTTCAAGGTAGTAAGACGATTGATAGCATTCGTACTGCATCAGTGAAGAAAGTCTTGGGCGAATTGAAGAAAATGGCTAATAATGATGCTGAAAAATATGCTGAATTTTGGAAAGAATTTGGACAGGTCATTAAAGAAGGTGCAGGTGAAGATCTAGCCAATAAAGATGCATTAGCCAAATTAATGCGTTTTTCAACGACTGAAACAGGTTCAGAAGAGCAAACAGTCTCACTTGATGACTATGTTGCTCGTATGAATGATAAGCAAGATAAGATCTATTACATTACTGCTGAGAGCTTTGCTGCAGCTAAAAATAGCCCACATCTAGAAGTCTTCCGTAAGAAAGGTATTGAAGTATTATTACTTGCAGATCGTGTTGATGAGTGGCTAACAAACTCACTCACTGAATTTGATGGTAAGCAACTTCAATCTGTAGCAAAAGGTGACTTAGATCTTGGTGAGCTTGAAGATGAAGCTGAGAAAAAAGCACAAGAAGAAACAGATAAAAACTTTGAAGATTTAGTCGAGCGTGTAAAAACAACATTGGGTGATAAAGTGAAAGATGTGCGAATTACACATCGTTTAACTGATTCTCCAGCATGTTTAGTCGCTGATGATAATGATATGAGTGCTAACCTTGAGCGTATGCTTAAAGCTGCGGGTCAACAAATGGGACCAGATACAAAACCTATTTTTGAGCTAAACCCAGAGCATCCAATGGTTGAAAGATTGAAAGCAGAATCAGATGATGTACGTTTCTCTGACTGGTCTTCTATCTTGTTTGATCAAGCGTTATTAGCAGAAGGTGGTTCTTTGGAAGATCCTGCAAGCTATGTAAAACGCTTAAATGAATTATTATTAACATTAACTAAGTAATACATTCGAGGGCGCTATTCGGATGGTTTAAATAATTATCTGAAGTCTATTTTAAAATGAAAATATAAATAGATTCCCAATAAAAGATCTTGGGAATGACACTAAAGTAGTAAAATGCTGGGTAGAAATCTATCCAGCATTTTTTTTGGAAAAAACATATGAACGACACAACATCTGATACCGCTGAATTTCAGTCTGATAATCTACAACGCTTCATCTTTGATAATGCTGCCATTCGTGGTGAATGGGTGCACTTAACGGATAGTTGGAAACACGTCACCTCACGTCGTGAATATCCCGTTGCAATTCAACGTTTGCTTGGTGAAATGATGGCTGCTACCGCATTATTAGCTGCCACAGTAAAGATCAAAGGCCGCGTGGTGTTACAAATAAAGTCATCAGGTCCTGCGACATTAATGATGGTGGAATGCACCAGCGAAAACACCTTACGTGCCTTTGCACAATGGGATGGTGACGTTGCTGATGATGCGTCATTATCTGAAGTGACGGGTGAGGGCGCTTTAGCTATTACGATTGATGTAGAAGGATCTAAGCAGCCCTATCAAGGTGTTGTTAGTTTAGAGGGGGATTCTATTTCAAGTGTATTAGAAACCTACTTTAAACAGTCAGAACAATTGGATACGCGAATTTGGCTGGCCGCTAATTCTGATGCCGTATCAGGTTTGTTTCTACAGCAATTGCCAAATAGCGATAATGAAAATAAAGACGATGAAGCAGAGCATTGGTCACGCATTAGTCATTTAGCTTCAACGGTTAAGTCTGTTGAATTACTTGAGTTAGGCGTTGGCACATTGTTGCATCGCTTATTCAATGAAGAAGAATGTCGACTACTTGCTGCAACGGACCTTAGTTTTTCATGTAATTGTTCACGTGAACGCGTTGGAGAAACGATAAAACTATTAGGCAAACATGATGCTAAGGATTTAGTGGAGGAACAGGGTAAGGTTGAAGTTGCTTGTGAATTTTGTAATGAACACTATCAATTTGATAAGGTCGACGTAGCAAGACTATTTTCAGATGACAGTTCAGTAGCTACAGACTCTGATACCGTACACTAGATTTAGTTGTTTTAAAGTGTAATAATTGAATATTACACTTTTCTAATATAGGGGTTAAAGATGGCACATATAATCGTAATTGGGGCAAGCACTGGGGGCTTACCTGCTGCCTATGAGGCGCGCGCTGCCTTAGGTAAAGAGCATGATGTTACGGTTGTATCTAATACGCCTGTTTTTCACTTTGTACCGAGTAATCCTTGGGTTGCGGTTGGTTGGCGTCAACGTAAAGATACCAGTTTTGAAATTGAACCTTATTTAAGAAAAAAAGGTATTGCGTTCACTGCTGCTGGTGTGACTGAAATTAAAGCCGAAGAGAATCAATTGCTGTTAGGCGATGGGTCAACATTAGACTATGATTTCTTAATCGTTGCGACAGGTCCGAAATTAGACTTCGGTGCTATCGAAGGCTTAGGTCCTGAAGGGTATACAGAATCAATTTGTAGTATTGACCATGCTGAAAAAGCATATGAATCTTGGCAAGAGTTTGTCAAAAATCCTGGTCCAATTGTTGTTGGTGCGGTGCAAGCAGCATCATGTTACGGACCCGCTTACGAGTTTGCTTTCATTATGAATCATGCACTACGTAAAGCTAAAATCCGCAATCAAGTTCCGATGACGTTTGTCACTGCAGAACCCTACATCGGACACTTGGGTCTGGGTGGGGTGGGTGACTCAAAAGGTTTATTAGAATCAGAATTTAGAAATAATGATATTAAGTGGATCACCAATGCCAAGGTTTCAAAAGTCACCGAAGGCAATATGTTCGTTGAAGAAGTAAACGATCAAGCTGAAACAATTAAAACGCATCAACTTCCTTTTAAATATTCAATGATGTTACCTGCATTTAAAGGTGTGGATTGTGTTGCTAATTTAGGCGATGAAGTAGTTAACCCTCGTGGTTTTATTAAAGTTGATGATTTTCAGCGTAATCCAAAATATCCAAATATTTATGGTGTAGGTGTGTGTATTGCTATTGCACCGATTGAAGCAACACCATTACCTGTGGGTGCACCTAAAACAGGTTATATGATTGAGAGTATGGCAACGGCAACAGTAGAAAATATTGTGGCTGCAATTGATGGTAAAGAGGCGCATGCCAAAGCCACATGGAATGCTATTTGTTTGGGTGACATGGGCCATACTGGAACGGCATTTGTTGCGATGCCACAGAATCCACCTCGAAACACAGCATGGATGAAGAAAGGTAAAATGGCACGCCTAGCAAAAGTTGGCTTTGAGAAATACTTTATTTATAAAATGAAAAAAGGCTCATCAGAGCCCTTTGTCGAAAAGTTCTTTATGCGCTTCCTTGGAATCGACAAGATAAAATAAGCATGTCACAACGCTAAGATTAAAAAAGCCCTGACTTTTAATGAGTTAGGGCTTTTTATTTTGGTTGATAATAAGGTGTAGATTACATGTCAAGATCTTCAAATGTAATGCTTATATTAGAGTCTGCATCGCTTAAATACATTTCCCCATCTTGAATAGTGCACTGCAACTGCATTGAACGACTTTTCATTGCATCCACACCATCAGCATGAATATGAATAAGCTTCAGATTGTTAAAGCGCTTACATTTTTCTTTTTGCTGTTGCCACCATACTTTAGCTTTACCTTCATGATAAGTATAAATAATCACTTGTTTAGCTCGGCCACAGGCTTTACGAATTCGTTTCTCATCGGGTTGACCTAAATCAATCCATAGATCAATTTCGTCGGTGAGTGACTTTTGCCAAAGATCAGGCTCTTCATCACTTGCGATCCCTTTGGTGAAACTGAGTTGTTCATGGGCATTAGCCATGAATGCGATCAGTCGGATCATAAAACGAAAATCTGTCTCGGAAGGGTGCTGTGCCACTGTTAAGTCATGACTTCCATAATAATGACTATCCATATTGGCAATGTTAAGAGATATTTTATTAATCGTTGAGCTAATAGCCATTAGTTTTATCACATGAATGAGAGTGCATAATTGTAGTGTATTTTTATGGCTGAATTTATTATTTTTATTAAATGGGCTGCCAATAGAGATAAAGCATGAGTAGTACTATTTAAAGATGATGTAACGGTTTGCTTCTTCAAGTATGATGTTACTTCACCAAATGGAAGGCTTTGAGCATGTTTAAGGTTGTTTACAGTAATAATATGGTGCAATTGGCAGCTCACCTTGCTGAATTGCAACAATCACAGCCTTTGCCACCTTTAGAAGCTGAGACAGTAATCGTACAGAGTAATGAATTGACTCGCTGGTTATCGCTGTTTCTTGCCCAATCTCATGGCATTGTGAGCCATATTGATTTTCCGTATCCTTCTGCATATATTTGGGCCTTATTTCGAAAATTACTACCCAATATTCCAAAACAGTCTTCTTTTTCAACTGATGCGATGACATGGCGCTTATATACACTTTTACCCGCATGTCGAAAGCAAAAGGGCTTTGAGTCAATAGATGCCTATCTCGGCGAGACAGATGAACCATTGAAATTGTATGGTTTAGCACACCGTATTGCAGACACATTTGATCAATATTTAATGTATCGTCCTGATTGGATACACGCATGGGAGCAAGGAGAAAAACCACATTGGCAAGCCATACTATGGCAACAATTGATTAAGGATGATGACAAGCCCATGCATCGGGCTAATTTGTTGCATCAGTTGTATCAGTATTTATCATCGCTTGAACAACGCCCTGCTGAACTTCCATCACGCATGGCTATTTTTGGCATTTCAGCCTTGCCACCCGTGTATTTAGACTTATTTAAATTAATGGCAAAACACTGTGATGTTACTTTGTACTTTTTGTCACCGAGTGAAGAGTACTGGGGCGATATTGTTGATCAAAAAACACAAACAAAACGGTTAATTGATTTACCTGAACAGGCTGACTATTTAGTCACTGGTCATCCGTTATTGGCAAGTTTAGGTAAACAAGGTCAAGAATTCTTTGATCAGTTACAAGATATCCAACCAGAAGAAGAATCACTGTTTATACAAGCTGAGAATGAACAGTTATTAGGAATGTTACAGCAGGATATTTATACTCTAAGAGATATAGATGAAAGTCAGCCGCTTCGCATGATAGATGTTGATGATGACTCCATCATGATTCATTCCTGTCATAGTGCTATGCGTGAAATTGAAGTGTTACACGATCAGTTGTTAGCATTATTTGAACGCCACCCTGACTTATCTCCAACAGATGTTGTGGTAATGACACCTGACATTGAGCTTTATACTCCGTGGATTGATGCTGTTTTCTCGTGTGCAAAAACAGAGCATTTTATTCCTTATGGCATTGCTGATTCTGGCGTTAAAAGACAAAGCCCTATACTTGCAGCATTTACGAGCTTATTAGATTTGCCACAGTCTCGTTTTGATGTTGAAACAGTGATGGAATTGCTGGATTGTACTGCTATCCAAAAATGTTTTTCTTTATATGAAGAAGATATAGCGCTTATTCGTACATGGTTAAGGGAGACAGCAACACGTTGGGGATTATCAGCCGAAGATAAAACAGCACTGGGTTTACCTGAGGTTGAGGCCAATACCTGGCGAGCGGGATTAGATCGCTTATTATTAGGTTATGCCATGCCGGTAAACACTGAAGGTGAAGATTGGGGACTTTTTGAGGGTAAATTAGGTTTTGATGGTATTAGTGGTGAACGTGCTGACACCATGGCCCAACTCTGTGCTTTTGTAGATAAGTTAGATCGTTGGCGAAAGCGATTGAAAGCTCCGTTTAATGCCAAACAGTGGCAGCAACAGTTACATCAACTTTTAGATGATTTTTTTGTTGCTACAACCGAGCAGGGCGGTGATGATGTTGAATTATTATTGATCAGAACAGCATTAGACTCTTTAATTGAAACAACAGAACTTGCTGAGTTTGAGCAACACTTGAAAATAGACCTCGTTAAAGAATGGCTACATGGGCATTTAGATAGTCAGCAAGCACAAAGTCGATTTATGGGCCATGGTGTGACATTTTGTGGCATGGTGCCTATGCGTAGCATTCCATTTCCTGTCGTCTGTTTGATTGGCATGAATGACGAGAGTTATCCTCGCCGTCAGCCTACTGCAGGTTTCGATTTACTATCATATGATTTTAGAAAAGGGGACCGTAGTCGTCGAGATGATGACCGTTATTTGTTTTTAGAATCATTATTATCTGCACAATCACATTTATACATCAGTTATGTTGGTGCCAGCATCAGTGATAATGCCGTTATTCCACCCTCGGTATTAGTCAGTGATCTACGCGATGTATTACGACAAAGTTTTGAAACTGGCGATGTAGAAAATCAAGACATTTGGCAATATATAGTAACGCAACATCCGCTACAGGCCTTTAGTCGACGTTATTTTGATCAAAGTACTGAAAAATTATTTAGTTATGCTGAAACACATTGTCCCCCTGATAATAATGAAATAAATACTGCAATAAATTGGTTTGAAGAAGCGCTGCCAGAATTGGATGCGTCATGGAAAAAAGTAAGTCTCAGCCAACTGCTTAAATTCTTTAGTCATCCTGCACGTTATCTTCTACAAGAGCGGTTAGGATTACGTTTAGAATCTGATGAAGACAAGCTAGAAACGCGTGAGCCTTTTGGCCTAGATGGATTGCAATCATGGTCTTTACGCCAGCAATTATTAACATGTCGCTTACAAGGAAATGATCCATCAGATGCCTTATCATTGATTAAAGCCACCGGTACATTACCGCAAGGCACTGTAGGGAAACAGATTTTTCATGAGCAAGTAGGCAAGGTCGAAAGCTTCACGGATAAATTATTACCGGACATTCCTGAAGAATTCTTAACGCCGATGGCATTTGAATGTGACATTGATGATTATCATTTAGTGGGACAGCTGGATGGGCTATCTGCCGATGGTTTATTTAACTACCGGTTAGGCAAAACAAAAGGTAACCAGGTGCTTCATGTTTGGCTACGCCATCTGATACTTAATCACTTGCAACCTCAAGGCGTAAGCTGTGAAAGCAGATTAATTACTGAAAATAATGACTATACCTTTCAACCGGTAACAGATGCGAAGTCCATACTGAAAGATTTGTTAGAACTGTATTGGCAAGGTTTACATCAACCGCTGAGCCTGTTTTCTAATACGAGTTTTGCTTTTGCAAAGGCGAGTTTGAATGGTGGCCGAGCGACACCTGAAATAGCGATGAATAACGCTTGGGTGGGTAGCAAGTACACTACTCCTGAAGGGGATGATTTATATTATCAACAACTATATTTAACGCCCCCTTTTGATGATCGTTTTAAAGACCTAGCGATTGCAGTGTATACACCTTTGCATGCTCATCTTTCTGGAGGTAAGTTATGACTGCCTTTAATGCTGAAACGGTAAGTCTCGCCGGTCTGAACTTGATTGAGGCCAGTGCTGGGACAGGAAAAACCTATACCTTGGCAGAGCTTTATTGTCGGTTGATTTTAGAACAAGATTTAAAGGTATCTGAGATCTTAGTTGTGACCTATACCAGAGCAGCAACAGAAGAGTTACGCGATCGCTTAAGGCAAAAGCTGGTGGATGCCCGTGATGAGTTAGTGAAAGAGCCCAGTGATAGAACAATGCTGTCAGAATATAGTGATCCAGATAGTATTCGTAGTGCCAGTTATAAACTGATTTCGGCTATTCAGGGCTTTGATGAAGCAGCAATTTTTACAATCCATGGCTTTTGTCAGCGGGTATTATCTGATTTCGCTTTTGAAAGTGGTTTGCGATTTGAACTAGAGTTAATCGGCGATGACCTTGCTTTATTACAATCAGCAACAGATGATTTTTGGCGGCGTGAAATTAGTACGGCAGATAAAGACTTTGTTGCCTATCTAGTGGAAAAAAATGAAACGCCAGAAACGTTATTACGCTCAGTTAGAAGTCTTGTTGGTAAACCATATGTTGTAAATATTCCCGTAGCTGAAGTGGATATGGAACACTGTATGCAGCAGGCACAAGCGCAATTTGATGATCTAAGAAAGGTGTGGCAAGAGGAAAGCGTTCAAGTTCTCGACACCTTGAATAATGATGCTTTGATGAATAGGAAGAAGTATCAATTAGCACGTGTTGAAAAGTGGTTGTTATTATTGACTGATATGTTGGCACAAAGCGCAATGCCATTGAAGTTATTTGATGACTTTGAAAAGTTCAGCCAAGGGGTGATTGAACAAGGTTTGAAGAAAGACCAAGTTTTGCCATCACTTAATTTTTGGTTAGTGTGTGAACAGGTTTTTGAACAGTTTCAGCAACTCAAACACGCTAGAGAATTAAAGCGTCAACAACTACGTGTCACATTATTAGACTATTTACGAACATCATTACCTGAGCAAAAGAGCAAACAACAAGTTCAGTCTTATGATGATCTATTGCTTAACCTCGATGAGGCATTAAATGGCCAGCGTGGCGATTGGTTAGTGGATCAATTACGTAAGCAATATCGAGCTGCATTGATTGATGAGTTTCAAGATACGGATCCTGTTCAATATGCTAGTTTTAATCGTATTTATGCTGACAGTGGTTTGGCAACATTCTTGGTTGGTGACCCAAAACAGGCAATTTATAGCTTTCGTGGTGCAGATATATTTACTTATCTTAAAGCCAAGTCAGGTGCAGAAAATGAACATACCTTAACGACAAATTGGCGTTCACATCCAAACCTAGTTTCTGCTGTGAATAGCGTGTTCGAACGGCTTGACTCTCCCTTCATCTATCAAGATATTCCTTTTTATGCTGTTGGTGCTGCACGTGATAATACGACTGTATTACATGTCGATGGTCAGAGCGGATCGGCCATGCAGATAAAGTGGGCAGGCAATGATAAACCGATGGCAAAGAAGGATCTTACCGCTATAGCGGCAACGGTTACTGCTGATGAAATAGCAACGTTATTGAATAAATCTCATCATGGTCAAGCACACTTACTTGATGAAAAAACTGATACGTTATGTGAACTGACAGGGGGCGATATTGCTGTTCTAGTACGCAATCATCGACAAGCAAATGCAATGCAGGAGTGTTTGCAGCAACGTGGCATTAATAGCGTGCAACAAGGACGAGATAATGTGTTCACTTCTGCTGAAGCACAGGTCTTGGAACGTGTGTTGTTAGCCATTGCTGAACCTAATAATGAACAGCGTGTCACTGCGGCCTTAGCCACAAAGTTATGGGGATTTACGGCGCGTGAACTCTATCAGTTAAAGCAGGATGAATCACAGTGGCATAGCCAACTCGACTTTTTCTATGAATTGCATCAATTGTGGTTAAAGCAGGGCTTTATGCGAGCGTTTCGACACTGTTTACTGTCAGTGTCTGCAGAACAGCGTTTATTAAGTTTTCCTAGTGGTGAGCGACAGCTTACTAATTTGAATCATGTAGCTGAACTGATTCAAGCACAGTTTCGTCATCAAAATGACAGTATGGAAGCGGTGTTGTATTGGTTGGAAACGCATATTCAATCAGCAGAATCTAATGATGACGCTGCACAGTTAAGGCTGGAAAGTGATGAGCAACTGGTCAAGATAATTACAATTCATAAAAGTAAGGGCTTGGAGTATCCCATTGTATTTTGTCCATTCCTTTGGGATGCCAACTTACGTGCAGATAAAGATGTGGTTATTAGTTTTCATCAGGGTGATGATGAGAAACAAGCATGTGCCGCATTTTCTGAACCGGTATTAAGTCAGGCTGCTAAAAGTGCGAGTATTGACGAAAAAGCTGAAGATAGCCGTTTGCTTTATGTTGCACTAACGCGCGCACGAGAACGCTGCATTATTGTTTGGGGGAATGCGAAAGGACAAGGTGATGGGGCTCATGTAAGTGACTCGGCACTATTTAGTTTATTACACCCAAAACTAGATGAACTCGATAGTGGTGCAATGTCGGCTGATTTAGAGGCATTGGCTAAAGACAGTGGAAGGGACATTTCTGTTGATGTCATCACTGAACAAGAGGCTATATATTATGATATGTCAGATGAACAGAATCAGCTTCTCTCTGCCAGACGTTTTAATGGCGTAATTCAACAACCGTGGAGAATAGGTAGTTTTAGTGCTTTAACAAAAGGGCATGATGCTGAACTACCCGATTATGATGCCCAAACATCATTAACAGATGTAACGACTGTTCAGCCTATAGCACGTTCAACCTTAGACCGATTTTCTTTCCCCCGAGGCGCTCAAGCTGGTACGTGTTTGCACGCTTTATTTGAGTATTGGGATTTTGTAAGTGATGATGCAGAGGCAATGCAGAAACTGGTTTCTCGTACCTTATTACAGTATGGTTTTGATGATAAATGGACGCCAATAAGCTGTCAATGGTTGAGTGAGGTACTTGATACTCCCTTAGGTGAGCAAAAATTGCGTCTAAATCAGTTAACTCAAGATAAGCGTTTAGATGAACTAGCCTTTTATTTTCCTGTGGCTAATTTAACTGTGACAAGACTACGGCAGCGTTTATGGCCTTTGTTAGATGATGATTCACCATTAAAAACAGTTATCAGTCGCTTGAGTTTTTATGGCTTAACAGGTTTTATGAAAGGCTTTATCGATTTGGTCTTTGAGCATGAAGGCCGTTTTTATATCGTTGATTATAAGTCTAACCACCTCGGACACGATAAAGAAGATTATCAGTCAAATCAACTTGATAGCGCGATGATTTCTCATGATTATCCCTTACAGTATTTAATTTATACCTTAGCATTACATCGCTATTTAAAAGTGCGTCTTCCCGATTATGATCCACAACACCATCTGGGAGGATCATATTATTTATTTATTCGGGGAATGAAAGAGGAGTGGGGACAAGCGGGGATCTTTTATGATAAGCCTGATGTTGCCGTTATTGAAGCCTTAGATCTCTGTTTGCAAGGAGCGGGTGATGAATGAGCATGCATTAAGACAAGCAGGCTTTAGTGAACTTGCCTGCCAATTTGCTCGGTTTGTCGATCGCTTAAATCATAGTGACGATGATGTGGTGGCAACCATTGCTGCTTTATTAACGGATGCAGTTTCTCAGGGACATGTCTGCTTGAATTTAGACTATGTTTTTCAACATGATTTAGTTCAGTGTGAAGATAAAAGTGATTTGCTTACTCGATTAACAAGCAGCAATGTCGTTGGGGGCAATGGAGACTATAAGCCCTTAATTCTGACTAATGATGGCTTATTGTATTTATATCGTTACTGGCAAGATGAGCACGTTGTTGCTCAAGCAATACGACAACGCTGTCAGTCAATTGAGCTTGTGAATGTCGATGAGGCGCAACGCTATTTTTCTGAGTGGCAGAGTAGTCATGATGGTATTGATTGGCAGAAAGTAGCAGTTTTAATGGCATTAACACACCAGTTTAGTGTTATTTCTGGTGGCCCTGGAACGGGAAAAACAACGATTGTTCTGCGACTGTTACAGATGTTATATGGCCAAGAATCCACGCTTAAGGTTGCTTTGGCAGCACCAACAGGAAAAGCTGCTGCAAGGTTGCAGCAAGCAATTAGTGATAGTGGTCAGCCGTCTTTAGAGGCTAAAACACTGCATCGCTTATTAGGCATTACGGCGAAAAATGACAAGGGCAGGTATTCTGAGAAAAGTCCGTTAGCTATTGATGTATTGATTGTTGATGAAGCATCAATGATTGATATTAGTTTAATGGCTAAGTTAATGCAGGCTTTGCCAGCAGAGGCTCGTTTAATATTATTGGGAGATAGTCAGCAACTAGCATCAGTAGAATCTGGTGCTGTCCTAGCTAATTTGTGTGCTAACACACCCCAATTTTCATCTGAGTTTATTGAGCAAATCAATACCTGCACAGGGAGTGACTTAGGTGATTGCGAACAGCAGGAGTCGCTACTTCATGATAGTGTCGTACTTCTACAACATAGCTATCGATTTGATGATACAAGTGACATCGGTCAACTAGCTAAAACAGTACAGTCTGGTGATATCCAAGCGGTATATTCTGTCATTGAGAAAGCGGCAACACCACTTTGGCAACAGCAACTTGATGTGATGAGTGTTCAAAACCATGTGTTTGAACTTTATCAATCCTATTTTGATGCAGTAGCTGCGCATAAGGATGCAATTAGTTGCTTGAACTTATTTGAAAATTATCAGGTTTTATGTGCTTTAAAACAAGGGCCTCATTCGGTATCATCAGTCAATGAATTAATAGAGAAAAAATTACAAAAACAAGGTTGGAAAACACACAAGGATTTTTATCTAGGTCGACCAATAATCGTGACGCAAAATGATTATCGACAACGGTTATTTAATGGTGATACTGGCTTAGTTTTACATAATGAACAAGGCGATCTTAAAGCCTGCTTTATAAATGATAATGAGCTACGTTGGATTGAGCTTTCACGGCTACCTTCACATGAAACTGCCTTTGCAATGACGATACATAAAAGCCAAGGTTCTGAGTTTGATAATGTCAGTATTCTATTACCTGAAGAAGAGAGCCCACTGTTAAACCGTGAGCTTTTATACACGGCAATTACACGAGCAAAAAAACAGCTAATATTGTTGAGTACAGAAATGATTTTGGCTAAAACAGTTATCAATCAGCATCAGAGAGAGACTGGATTATCTGGGCTACTATGTAAAGAATAAATGGCACGATTTATTTTTTAAATATCGCCACATAAATCAATAATTAATTTGACCTGTATTAGACTTTTCTGATTTAATACAATCTCAATTGAAGCTCAGACTTAAATTGAGCTTAGACTTATTACGGAAGATAAGGTCGTTTATTATGGAAGATAAAGCCACGTTGGCGGACACGTTTCATCGTTATTTTGAACTTGTTCCTGCAGCCACAAAACAATTACAGAATGAAGCATTCAAAATTCGCTATGAAGTCTATTGCGAAGAACTAGGCTACGAGGATCCCGAGCGCTTTGCAGATCAGCTTGAACAAGATGATTTTGATAAACACTCGCTTCATTACCTATTGAGGCATAAATCAAGTCAAGAGTTTGCGGGATGCGTCAGACTGGCAATGGTTGATAGCAACACTGCTTTACCCTTCGAATTTACATGTGGTGATAGTCTGTATCTAGATACGGCTCGCCCCTCTGATTTACCATCTAATACATGTGTTGAAATTTCAAGACTTGCTATTCGCTCTCAGTTTCGGAGGACTCGTCGTGGACAGGAAAATCCTTATCCTATTGATGTGCCTAAAACTGGGGCCTATAGGGGAATAACAAACTATCCCTTAATCACATATGGCTTATATACTGCCTGTTTTGCTAGTGCTTTACATCATAATTTTGATAATGTTTTTGTGATGATGGAACCTCGCCTAGAAAGACGATTACGAATTGTAGGGATTAAGTTTGAGCAGATTGGAATTCCTGTTGAGCACCGTGGATTACGTGCACCCTATAGGATAAATACAGGTTCTGCTCAACTTCAATTAAGCGACGATTTACAGACGTTAGTTCATGATATGCGTTTGGTTTTGAATCTTAAAGAGACATCGATGGCCCATTTTAATTTGCAGAAAAATGCCTAGAATTTAATCTTAAAGCGTGTAATAAATGGATCGTTTAATAGATAATGTTGTATAAATAGAACCCTGTTCAAGGACTATTGTATCAGCAGCTAGAGGAGGAATAGCCCCCTAGCTATGGTGCTAAAATGATTCAATTTGATGGTGAAATTTGATGATGCTTAAATTGAAAGTACCACCGCCAATATATATGCTGTTGATGGCAGTACTAATGTGGGGATTAGATAAATATTTCCCCATACATGACTTGGAATCAAGTCTGGGAGTTAAATTAGGTGTTTTATTGATCATCACAGCGCTTATTGTAGATTTGAAGTCTTTACTACAGTTTTTTCGGGGTCACACAACGATTAATCCAATTCATCCTGAGAAGTCTAGAACATTGATAACAACAGGCATGTATCAGTATTCTAGAAACCCAATGTATCTTGGCTTATTATTTTTATTAACAGGTTGGGGATTTATTTTAGCTAGTGCGTCGCCACTTATAATGCTACCTGTTTTTGTTGTAATCATTACTCGGCAGCAGATTCTTCCTGAAGAACAGGTGTTAGAACAGAAGTTTGGACAGCAATACAGAGACTATAAAAAGTCAGTGAAAAGGTGGTTGTAAGTTCCTGATTATCGAGGAAATATGACTTGTCATATTGCCCTCGACAAGTGAGTTTATTCTTTTACAAATTGACCTTTGTCGGCATCTGTTAAGAGTGACAATAAGTCGCTTCTTGAAAGGGAGAGGGCATAACCTAAAACACCACTACCAATAATCACAGTCTCAAAGCCTAATACACTATTATCTACGACCACTCGAATGGCATCAGGCAGGGCAATGGGCGGTACTGCACCAATAATATAAGTCGTAGCGTCTTCAACTTCATCAAACTCAGCCATTCTTAGTTTTCGTTCCCCAAGATGTTTACGTAACACGGCCCAATCAGCACGCTCTTTTCCTGCTGCAACAAGTAAAGCAAAGTCACCAGACTTTGTTTTAAATAGAATACTGCGAACTACTGAATCAGGGTCACGGCCTTGAGATTGCAAAAGTTCTTCTAACTGCCTGATTGGTTTTTTATCTTCAGATAATGGGATGTTAATGACTTCAAACGTAATATTGTTTGAGTTTAGTAATTTGGTAACGGGGGATTCAATCATGCGACCACCTGGTTTCTACCATTTTCTTTAGCTTGATACATGTTTTTATCAGACTCTTTCATCCACTGTTCCCAGCTCATATCAGGTTGAAGACTTGATACACCAATGCTAATTGTGACACTTTGATGGTCAATTAAAGCGTGTTTTTCAAACTCGCCCCTTAATTCTTCAGCTATTCTATGGGCATCCTTTTTATCTGTATTGTAAATAAGTACAAGAAACTCTTCACCACCAATCCGAAATACAATATCACTTGAGCGAAATGATTTTGACAAGAAGTCTCCTGTCTTTTTTAAAACAAGATCTCCTGTATGATGGCCAAATTGATCATTAATTATTTTAAAATGATCAATATCTAACATTAGAATAGCCATAGGTGTATTTGTTCGGTAACTTTGGTTGATGGCTTTTTCAAGGGACGATTGTAGTAAAAAACGATTTTGAAGCCCCGTCAGCTTATCCGTAATGGCTTGTTTGTTGAGCTGGTGATACTGCTTATATACTTCATGAGCAGATATAAATGCAAAAAAACTAATACCTAAAAGTACAGCAAAAAAGCGCATAGCTACGGCGGGGTCAAGAATAGTCCATGCAATGGGAGTAATGATGCCAATAAAGATAAGGTTGGCTAACCATGCGGGCCTTTTAGGCAGAATAAAATAGAAAGCAATAATTCCTAATGCAGGCCAATAAGAACCGACTATGCCCAGACTGATTAATGCTGTTGCAATAGCTGCCATGATCGAGGGAGCTATTCCAAATAAGTTGATTTTGAGGTGGTATTTACCATGATAACAAAGCCAAGCACTGATAGCGCATAGAGAAAAGGTGAGAAGTGTTAATACACCTAAGAGATACCTACCTTGGATAAAGTTATTAATCGTAAAGGGCGTGAGAATAATAGCAGAAGTAAGGGCTACTCCCTGTGTGGACTTTACAAGAAATTCAGGTTGTTCTTGAGTATTAAAATATTGCATTATTATATCTTACCAGCAATTACTTCCATTATTCATCAAAAATAGGCTTAAATAACGATAGGTAATATATGAGCAAACGATAATGATCACGATTAAAGACCAATAAAAATATTGTATTAGTTTGAATCAGTTAACTATTTATTGTTTCAGCTATATTTTGAAACCTAATGTTAAGGTATATTAACGAGATGATTTAATAGCTATAACCCATAAGGATAAGTGGAATGACGACTGTTGTTTTAGTATTACTAGGCCTATTTATTGGTGCAGCTGTGGCTGAAGAAGAGGGATTAGTCGTTGGCTTATTCATTGGCCTAGCATTTGGCATGATTGCCACATTAAAAGGACGTATGTTTAAGCTAGAACAAGAGCTGGCTAAAACAACAAAATTACTTAACACTTCTCGTAAAAGCCAAGAACACTCCGTTTCAGAATCTAAGCAACAAGCTACATCTTCTGCTGAATCAATAGTCCTTTCTGAACAAAATACGAAGGTTGATAAAGAATCAGCTAAACCTGAGGTTGATGAATTACTCAGTGGTTTAAATATCGAAGCTGAGAAACCGAACTCCAAAAAAATACATACAGACTGGGAAAATTCCAGCTGGCAGGAAAGCAAAGTAACAACACCGAGAAAACCTAATTTTTTAGACAAGGTATTTGCCACTGTAAAAGGATTTTTTACGGAAGGAAATGTGGTTGTCAAAGTGGGGGCAATCGTCTTATTCTTTGGCGTGGCTTTCTTGCTGAAGTATGCGGCAGACAGAAGTTTATTCCCAATTGAATTACGGTTGTTAGGTGTTATTGCCGCTGGTATTGGACTACTGTTTGTTGGCTGGCGTTTACGATTAGAAAAGCTAGAATATGGCTTGATATTACAAGGTGCCGGTTTGGGCATGTTGTATTTAACGGTATTTGCAGCCAGCAAGCTTTATCACTTATTACCAGCGAGTACGAGCATGCTCATGATGCTGTTATTGGTTGTACTCACAGGAATTTTAGCAGTACAACAAAATGCCAAGTCATTAGCCCTCTTTGGCATTGTGGGTGGGTTTTTAGCACCTGTTTTAATGTCTACAGGTAGTGGTAGTCATATCACTCTGTTTTCATACTATGCTTTATTGAATTTAGGTATTTTCGGGATTGCATGGTTTAAGTCATGGCGTTTTTTAAACTTGGTAGGATTTATTTTTACTTTTGCAATTAGCGGTGCGTGGGGATTCAAAGCCTATCAACCTGAATTTTTCATGTCGACCGAATCATTTCTAATTTTATTTTATTTCTTCTATTTAACTATCTCAATATTGTTTGCCTTTAAACAAGCCCCTAAATTAAAAGGCTATGTTGATGGCTCTTTAGTCTTTGGTTTACCACTGATTGTTTTTGCCTTACAAAGTAAATTGGTTGAACAGTTTGAGTATGGTCAAGCGATCACAGCCGTATCGATGGCAGGTATTTATTTAGTCTTAGCCAAACTGTTATGGCAACCTGAGAAGAATGGTTTTAGGTTGTTAGCTGAGTCATTTTTGGCATTAGGTGTTACGTTTGCCAGTTTAGCGATCCCTTTATATTTTGATGGTCGTTGGACTGCCGCCGTGTGGTCATTAGAAGGTGCTGCTTTGGTTTGGGTCGGCTTAAGGCAGGGACATTTTGTTCCTCGGGCTTTTGGTCTATTACTGTCAATTGGGGCGGGTATTATCTTCATTGAATCTATAGAGGCCAAACTTCCTGACAGTATGGCCATTATTAATAGTGCTTATATTGGTATGGTGTTAGTGAGCCTGTCAGCCTTCTTTATTGCCTATTTGTATGAAAAAAATAAAGACACGGCCTATTCTTTTGAATTCAAGTTTTCAATCTTGATGATTGTTTGGGGCTTGTTATGGTGGTTTATGGCCGGTCTAACGGAAGTAGATCGCTATCTTGGTAACCATTATGAAGAAAAAATAGCGATATTATTTATAGCGCTATCAACATTGGCCCAAATAATCATGAGTCATAAGCTGAAATGGACAAATATGTCCTTATCGGTAATTTTATATACCCCAGTATTATTTATATCGATGCTTGCAAGCTTGGTCATTTATTCAAGTGGTAACCCGATGTCATATTGGGGCTTTATAATTTGGCCAGTAGCATTGTTTGTTCATATCTTGATATTAAGACGAAAAGATACGGTATGGAAACCTGGGATTGTGAATGTTTGGCATGCAGCTGGCGTATGGATTGCGGCCTTTATTATTACGTGGGCGATAGGGGAATGGGCGGAAGACGTTTATAAATATAATGATACATTCATTGATAGCATTATAGGTTTAACACTAGCCTTTATCGTATGGGCTTCTCTGCGCTGGGGTAACAAAATTACATGGCCAGTGGGGCTGTATGAGAAAGCGTATTATTGGCTAGGATTATTACCCGTGGTATTCGGCCTATTAATTTGGCAGTTGGCTGCAATAGATGAGGATGGCGCGCCTGATTTATTTGCATATATCCCCGTGTTAAATCCCTTGGACATTACTCAGGCGCTAGTAGCAATGGTGATGGTGTATTGGTTGTGGTTTATCAGTAAACAAAATGATGGGAAATGGTTTGCATTACAGCCACGGTTTATTGCTTCTATAGCAGGAGTTATGGGGTTTACATGGTTAAATGTAGTAATTTCTCGATCAGTTCATAGCTTTGCGGGCGTTAGTTACTCAAACTACAGTATGATGAATTCAAGTGTATTTCAAACATCAACATCAATCGTTTGGAGTGTGTTTGCTATGATCTTAATGGCTGTTGCCTATAGAAGAGCATCACGGTTATTTTGGTTCGCAGGTGCAGGGTTGCTGGCATTAGTTGTATTGAAATTGTTCTTTGTCGATTTAGCAGAAAGTGGGTCTATATCACGAATTGTTTCATTCTTAGTGGTAGGCGGATTGATGTTAGTCATTGGTTATTTGTCACCGTTGCCACCAAAGACACCAGAAAAGTAAGCATCAAAAGGACAAAGCATGGAGCATTCGAATCAGACAAAATGGTGGGCGGTAGGCTTAGTTGTCATCTTCTTATTTGTTGGTTTATGGGGATATAAGCAACAGTCGAGACAAGGGATTGTCGATACGGTCTTTATTGCAGAAGGTTTCCAAACTGGTGTGATGTTAAAACAAGCTATTGCTGAGTTTTATTATCATCGAGGAAAACTGCCCGCATCAAATAAAGAGGTGGGTTTAGGCGCTCCTGAAGTTTATGCTAATCATGCTTTGCAACGTGCTGAAGTCATAAATAATGGCGTAGTTAAACTGACATATGATGGTTTAACCGGTGTTGATGAAGGTGTTGTTCGATTAATTCCAACGGTTGTTCCAGGCATGTTGAAATGGCGCTGTGAAACGACAGATTATGCAAATATCAGTAAGTATATGCCCCAGTGTCAATACCTTCCTGAGTTCGATAGTGAAATGGTTGTTACCGAACAGATTAAGAATATATTGCCTATTGATCGTGATGATCCAAAAGCCGTCACTACCACTGTAAGTAATACATTAACACAGTGCAAAAGTACTTTGAGGCCCATGGTGTTAAATGGTGTATTTACGCGACATATAGTTAATTCATCTCCTGTAGATCGTATTCAATCATTGGGCCTTCGACAACAAGAACTTTATTTTCATAGCACGGTTATTGGTGGTGCGCAGCAAACGGTTAGTCATCGTTGGCTTTTCAATAATCAGGCAGTACAAGAGCAAGAATTTGTTTTAGGCTTTGATCAGTTTCCTATTTGGTCGAAGCAGCTGTTAGCAGATAGAAAAGGTAATTGGGAAGTTCAAGTATGGGCTGACGGCTGTTTATTAGAACGGTTTAAAATTGCACATGCAGATAACGATGAAGCCCAACTAGTCGGTATAGATAAGACAAAGTCTTGGCACCAGCCCAAAGACGTACTGGATACTATCATCCTAAAGAGTGCAAAAACATTGCTTCCCGAACAAGACTTTGTTGTTGAAACGTGGATGCTAAATGGTCGCTATTGGGAACAAGAAAAGAATACATCAGGGGTTTTTAGTGATGATATAACAAATGCCATTAGAATCGCTGATGTCTCAAAAATTTCAGGACGCTTTAATCGAAACCGCCGTAATCAATATGGTGACACACCGCTACTTGAGGCAATTAAGCTCAATCAAGAAATGATGGCAATGACTTTGCTAGAACTTGGTGCAAACCCATTTATACGAGGTGTTGACGGTTCAAAGCCTTATAACTTGGCTACTGAGTTCGGTATGACAGAATTAACTGCTGCAATGTTGTCGTATGCTGAGACAGAAAAGCTGTGGCTTCAGGGTAAGAATGAGCGCTTCCAGACAGGCATAATGAAGCGCATTTTAACCTATCAAGAGTGGCAGCAGAGAAATGCCATAGGTGATACGCCTTTATTACTTGCAGCAAGAGAAGATAATGATTGGGCTGTGGCTGCATTATTACAATTTCAGAGAAGAACAAAGCTTAAGGCAATCAATCCTTTTGTTAATGATCACCTTGGCAAACGAGCAAACGATATTGCACGAGATAATAATAATTTATTTGCTGCCGATCTCATTGAACAGTTTCAACAGCAATCTAAAGCACCTTGGCAAATTCTTGAATCATCAATTAGTACGGGAATGAAAGGAGACCGATCGTTTGACTGTGTAGCCAAACAGCCTTTAGCAAAGTCTGCTACCTATTATTACTTTAACCATGTGATGGATATTGATGTCTCAACACTACAGCATAAGTGGTTTTACCAAAATAGACTTGTCAAAGTTGCAAAACCAAATGAAGGTAGCAGGAAAGGTACTTTGTTTTCGATTCATACCTTAACGGAGCTAGATAAAGGTTACTGGCATGTAGAGTTAGTTAATGAACAGGGTGATGTCATTGATAGAATGAAACTTGCATATGGTGAAAAATATACAGCAGGTGGAAGTACCCCTTTATCTACACCTTGTTTGGGTACTAAGAGAGCATTATCAACATTAATAGCTGGCTGGCAGGATCCCAAATTGATTGCAGAAATGATAGATGCAATGGATTATTTTGATCCCAATAATCCTATTGGACTTGCTGAAGCAATTCAATATGGCAATATTTCAGCAGTGAGAACTTTACTTGACCGAGGTGCTAACCTTGCTAGTCCATTACTAGTGGGAAGTAAAAAAATACCTGCACTGTTTTTAGCGGTTAAAAGTGGTAACCCAATGATGGTTGATTACTTACTTCATCGTGGTGCCGATGCTAATTCACAGGGGAGAGGATTCACGACACCTTTGTATCGTGCTGTAGTGGAGCGTAACCCTCAAATAGTGAAGTTATTGCTAGAAAGTGGGGCTAACCCAAGCATAGCAACTAAGTATCTTGATTCTTTACCGTTAATTAAAGCCGCTAACTTTTGTGATATCGATGTTATGACATTACTGGTTAAACATGGGGCTCGCTTTGACCAACAAACTAAAAAAGGCTTAACTGCACGAGATATTGCTAGCCGAGATTGTCGTTATTCGGAGCATTGGCAACAAATTAAGGTGTTAGCAGAGAAGTCTGTGTGACTAGAAAGTAGTGAACTATAGCGCTTTCATTTTTATTCGAGCAATTATTGAAGCTATGATGTTATTGTTTTTCTCTTTTAAAAATTGCAATTAGTGGTGCTCCCATGCTGGATGACGGTGTGCTTACAAGCTCCCATCCTTGTGCACCAAGTTCATTAAATTGTTCTTGGACTTGTTGTAGTCTTTTTTGAACCTCTACATTTCCCATAAGGTCTTCTATACGGTATTCCCATTTTGTACTTTCCATGATTTACTACCTTTCAATATGGTTATTTATGTTCAAAATAATTCTAAATGTTGGAACTTAAATTGAGTTTTGTGTGCGGCAAAGGCATTATGCATTAGCTTGAATGAATTGACAGCATTTTTTGAGTACTATCCGAGTTTAGTTTATAGAAACATACAGAAAAACAAGAAGGATGGCACGGAGCGAATATGAGACTGTATAAACTACTTATAGCTTTGTTTCTATTTAGTCCAACACTTGCTTTGGCTACTGGAAATACAACAGATGTTGTGACACTCTTTATGCTGTTTCTATCTATTATTGCTGCGGTAGTTCAGACAACAGTAGTTGGTATTTTAGTATCGATGAGATTATTTAAATATCACTGGCTTGTTACTGTTTCTTTCATTATCAGTGTTTTGAATCTACTATTTTATCTCATCTCTCTTTCCTATCTTGGTAATTTTGGTCAGGCAGATCTTAGTGTTTGGATTATCATTATCGTTGTGCTGGTGGCTAGTCCGGCATTAATTTTAATGACATTTATAATGCCAACAAGACAATATAAACAGATGGAGGAAAGTACGGATGAAAAGTAGTGTTTTTAGATGTTTGTTTTTGCTATATTTTCCACCTGCCGCTTTTGCTGATGGAGGAAGTTCAGGTGCATTAGGATTTATCGATTCTATGATCCTAAGCCTGCTGACAATAACGGTCATTATTCATGCGTTAATAGTAAGAAGTAAACATAGGAAAGGTGGCTTTAAACAGCTATCAACTATTCTGACATCGCTTTCATTTAGTGCTTTAACTATGATGTTTTGGTTAATTCAGTTTCTCAATAATATTGCTAATAGGCTTTATTACTCATGGCCAAACTATCATGGTGGCATTGTTCTCCCTGTTATTTTGCTGGTATTGATGGTTATCATTGCTTGGACTTTGAAAGTGTCATTACAACAACACCTAAGCTCAAACGCGGATAAGGATTAAATGCATGACATTAGTGAAATACGTTCCTTGGTTCTTACTCTTTTTACCGCTGGTGGTATTTGCCCATGGTGGCGTGCCAGTTCAGACTATTCTTGGAATTTTTATAATAGGGCCAGCACTCTTTTCAGCTGTTCATAGTGTGCTCATTCTATTATTACGTTGGCAACAGATGTTTAGATATAGTTGGTGTGTAAACATTTCAATAGTCATAACGATTTTTAGCACCTTACTTTTTATGCTGTCTGCTTATATGTTTGGGGCAAGTTTGATTGATGCCGTAACGGGAGGCAATTCTGAATTGTTAGATCTTCATTGGTATTTACTCTTGTTCTTTTTTGTAATCATCACCAACCTCTTAATGATAATATGGGCATTTAAAATCCCAAAAAAGCAGTACCAATTATTGTTAAATGAAAAGTTTGAAACGACGAGCTCAATTTTTGAGGCTTTAGGCATTAAAGAAAACAAAGGATAAACATGAAATCAATCACCTTAAGCTGTGCCATTCTATGGGCACTGGCAACACTTTTTTCACTTTATAATCTAAGCTTGGGCGCTTTTCCCATTTCAGAAATATTCTCAGATTCATTAACGGATGGACTGGAGTCTATTGTTTGGTTTTTGTCTGATCTTGCCATGACCGTTTTCTTTTTTGCCTTATGGCAAAAACAGACTTAGTTTTCATTCCCGTCAGTATGACAATGCCGTAGAATATAGCCAAGTGAAATGAAGAGCAGATATTTTAACGAAGCGCGTCATTCCCGCAAAAGCGGGAATCCAACGATAATGGCTATTTACACTGCCCAAGGATCCCCGCATACGCGAGGATGACATAAAGTAAAAACCTGCCTTTTTAGGTGATTTGGCTATATGTCACATTGAAAATGGAGATAACGATGTTAGATGCTAAGAAAATTGAAGAAATTGCAAACTCAATAAGTGGTGCATTACCAAGTGGCTTAACGGCAATGCAAGCTGATGTTGAGAAAAATATTCGTGCTGCAATGAGTGCAACCTTTGCCAAATTAGATTTAGTGACTCGTGAGGAGTTTGATATTCAAACTCAAGTATTACATCGCACTCGTGAAAAGTTAGAGGCGCTAGAAAAGCAAGTAGCCGAATTAGAAAAAAACAAATAAGAGAACAAAATGTCAGAATTTAATAATGTAAGCATCACGCGTGAAGCGAATGTCTATTTCGATGGTAATGTCACAAGCCGTACAGTGACCTTTGCTGATGGAACAACTAAATCACTGGGTATTATGATGCCTGGTGATTATACCTTCGGTACAGCTAAGGCAGAGTTGATGGAAATTATGGCCGGGGAACTGACATACCGTTTAGATGGAACAGAAGAGTGGATTGGAATTAAAGGCGGTGAATCATTTAATGTGCCGGCTGACTCTTCATTCGACTTAAAAGTATCTGAACTAGTAGACTACTGCTGCTCTTATTTAGACTAAAAATAACAACAATGCCAAGGATGGTGAACAATGAGTATTGCAACCGTAAACAGTAGAGCAATAATCGGTGTTGATGCACCACTTGTGACGATTGAAGTTCATATCTCAAATGGTTTACCTAGCCTAAGTATTGTTGGCATGTTAGAAACCGCAGTTAAAGAAAGTAAAGACCGTGTGCGTTCAGCTTTATTGAACTCGCAGTTTAACTTTCCACAACAGCGAATAACTATTAACTTGGCTCCAGCAGACTTACCTAAAGAAGGTGGTCGTTTTGATTTACCCATTGCATTGGGGATTTTAGCTGCATCAAATCAATTGCCGATAAGTTCATTAGTAGATAAAGAGTTTATAGGTGAATTAGGTTTAACTGGGGAGTTAAGAGCTGTTCGAGGTGTTTTACCGACGATATTAGCAACATCTAGGGCTAAACGAGAGCTGATACTGCCTGCCGACAATGCAAAAGAAGCCTCCTTAATTGAAGATGCAGTGAGTTTGGGAGCAAGTCATTTATTAGATGTATGTGCTCATTTGGCCGGACAGAAACGTTTAGATATTACGAAAGTAAGTGAGCAAGTAGAAGGTATTCCTTATCCTGACCTAGAAGATGTTCGAGGGCAAGCACATGCAAGGCGAGCGTTAGAGATTGCCGCAGCAGGCTCGCATAGCTTACTTTTTTCAGGGCCTCCAGGAACAGGTAAGACAATGTTAGCGAGTCGCTTACCCAGTATCTTGGCTGATATGACAGAGAGCGAAGCAGTTGAGACTGCGACAGTGCATTCTATTTCCGCACAAGGTTTTAAGCTGAAGCAATGGCGGCAACGTCCTTTTAGATCGCCACATCATACTGCGTCAGCAGTGGCAATGGTGGGTGGTGGTAGCCAGCCTCGTCCAGGGGAGGTTTCATTGGCACATCATGGTGTGTTATTTCTTGATGAATTACCTGAGTTTGATAGAAAAGTATTAGAAGTACTGCGTGAACCGATAGAATCTGGCAAGATCACTATTTCACGTGCTGCAAATCAATCTGAATTTCCTGCTCGGTTTCAACTCGTTACGGCAATGAACCCATGTCCTTGTGGCTACTTAGGCGAAGTTCGTTGCCATTGTACGGAAGATCAAGTGCGCCGCTATCGAGCAAAAGTATCCGGACCTTTAATGGATCGTATTGATATGTTGCTTGAAGTACCGCCAGTTGCAAAATCAATGTTGCGACCAGCACAAAATGGTGAAAAAGAAGAAAGTAGTGCCACAGTACGAGCGCGGGTTCTGCGGGCAAGAAGTATACAAATAAAGCGAGCGGGTAAAGCTAACTATCTGCTAGAAAATAAAGAATTAGAGGTCCATTGCAAGTTGAGTGAAAGTAATTATCAATTATTAGAGACAGCGATTAGTCGTTTGGGCTTATCTGCTCGTGCTTATCATCGAATTTTGAAAGTCGCACGGACTATTGCAGATCTTGCTGAGTCGAAACATATTGAAACAGCTCATTTAAGCGAAGCCATTGGCTATCGACGACTGGATACTAGGACACACTAATTAGTGCATGATTTAAATCCGCCGCAGCGGGATGCTGCGCGTCATGTAGATGGACCTTTACTTGTTTTAGCTGGTGCAGGCAGCGGTAAGACTCGTGTTATTACCCGTAAGATCGCTTATTTGATTGAGGAATGTGGTATCGCTGCACGCAATATTGCAGCCGTTACATTCACCAATAAAGCCGCTCGAGAAATGAAGAGTCGTGTTGCCGAGCTCATGGCGTCACGTGGTTCATCAGCTCGTGGTTTAATGGTGTCGACTTTTCATAACCTCGGTTTAAATATCTTACGTAAAGAATTTGCACACCTTGGATATCGATCAGGCTTCTCAATTTTTGATCAGCAAGATGCATTAGCGGTTTTGCGTGATTTGATGGGAAAAGACTTTGCTGCTGATAGTGAACATGCAGAGCAATGTCAGTGGCAGATATCTGAATGGAAAAACGATATGATTATGCCTGAACAAGCCATGATCATTGCTGAAGACGAGCAACAGGGCGCCGCTGCAAAAGTATATCAACGTTATGTTGCAGCATTACATGCCTATAATGCCGTTGATTTTGATGATTTGATTCTGAAACCAGTTCTTTTATTTCGTGACTTTCCTGATGTATTAAAGAAATGGCAGGCTAAAATTCATTACCTACTAGTCGATGAATATCAAGATACCAATGGTTGTCAGTATGAGTTGGTGAAGCAACTTGTTGGTATTCGTGAAGGGTTAACGGTAGTCGGCGATGATGACCAATCGGTGTATTCATGGCGAGGAGCAAAACCAGAAAATTTGGTGCAATTACAAAAAGACTTTCCCCGTCTAAAATTGATAAAGCTTGAGCAAAATTATCGCTCTATGGGGCGTATTTTACGTGTAGCTAATCAGTTAATCAGTAATAACCCTCATATCTTTGAGAAAAAACTATGGAGTGCAAGGGGAGAAGGTGATGCTATTCGGGTGATAGCCTGCCGAGACGAATTCCATGAATCTGAGAAGGTCGTATCTGAACTGCTTTATCACAAGCTAAAACATAATGCCGAGTTTAAAGATTACGCTATTTTGTATCGAAGTAATCATCAATCTCGTCCCATTGAGCAGATCCTACGTGAGCATGATGTTCCCTATATCTTAACCGGTGGCACATCGTTTTTTTCACGTGTTGAAGTCAAAGATATTATGGCTTATCTACGACTGCTCGCCAATCAAGATGATGACAATGCGTTTTTACGCGTTATAAACACACCTAGACGCGGTATTGGCGCAACAACGCTACAAACCCTAGGTAACTATGCTGCAGAGCGTAAAACAAGCATGTTTGGCGCTTGTTTTGAAATGGGCTTGGCTGACAAAATTACCGCTAAGGCCTTGGGACATTTAGAGTATTTTAGTAAGTGGCTTGTCGATATCGCTGATCGTGCCGAAAATAGTGATTTGATGGAAGCAATCAGAGATATGATTGAAGAGATTGATTATCGTGCCTGGTTAGAAGAAGTGACAGGTGATCCTAATCAAGCCATTAGACGAATGGAAAATGTTGAAGAGCTATTAGTATGGATCCAACGAATTATTGATAAAGATACTGAAAAGCAAAGTATTGGTGATATTGCTTCACGATTAATTTTGATGGATTTATTAGAAAGACAGGCTGATGAAAATCAAGAAGATGCAGTGAGCTTAATGACATTACATGCATCAAAAGGTCTTGAGTTTCCACATGTTTACATTATTGGTATGGAAGAAGAGATTCTGCCTCACCGTACGAGTATTGAGGAAGACGATGTTGAAGAAGAGCGTCGCTTAACCTATGTAGGAATTACACGTGCTCAACGTAGTTTAGTTTTCACCATGGCCAATTCACGTAAACGATATGGTGAAAAAGTAGATTGTGATGAAAGTCGATTCTTACGTGAACTTCCACCAGAAGATCTTATTTGGACCAGTGAAAAGACAAAGGTAGATCCTGAAGAACGCAAAGAAAGAGGAAAGGCTCACATGTCCAATATCAGGGGCTTATTGAAGAAAGGTTAATACCAAATGATTGGTATTAACCATACCTGTTTTTCAGCTTTTCTTTTGTGAATTAGTCTTCGTCTTCGTCGTCAGGGCGATACATTATCTGAACACCATGAAGGAAATTACGTAAGATTTGATCTTTACACTGTCTGAAATGTTTATGATCAGCTCTACGGAAGAAGGCGCTTAACTCATGTTTGCTGATGCGTAAATCAGCAAGTAGTAAAATTTCTAAGATATCGTCATCACGGAGATCTAAGGCAATTTTTAATTTTCTAAAGACAATATTGTTATTTATCTTTTTTTCAGGAACAGGCTGATCGCCTTCTCTTTTTCCGCGATTAGTATTAATTAGACCATTTAAGAATGTGGCTAACAGGACATCGCTACAGTTTGCATAGTCTGAATCTTCTTCTTTTTTCATCCAGCTACTTATTTGTGCACGACTTACTTCTGCGTCAGCGGCAGCAAAGATTTTCATCATTTTTTCATCGTTATAATCAAAGGTATAACGAAGACGGCGTAAAACATCATTATTAGTCACAAGTTGTTCCTGTTCTGAATA
>ENA-ORXI01000351-ORXI01000351.1-sediment-metagenome-genome-assembly--contig:-NODE-351-length-37444-cov-11.305885_pt1 | contig 37444 bp, 32 predicted proteins | sample MGYA00237861_ERZ511468 | MGnify/ENA primary metagenome ERZ511468 (study PRJEB26299, sample SAMN06266213) | sediment metagenome | isolation source: Hudson Canyon methane seep mesocosm | place... | reverse complement strand
GCAATGATTCTGGCTGCAACCATGCTTGGTTTTTATACAGCTGAAGTCGATTTTATCATTATTGCCGCAGAACTTTATCGGCTCGCACAAACGCCCATGTTGCTTGCGTTGCCTTTGTTTGCCTTTGTTGGTTATATTTTATCGGAAAGCAATACCTCAGAGCGCTTGTTACGACTGACGCGGGTATTTTTTGGCTGGATGCCCACAGGGTTGGCTATTGTTTCACTGGTTATTTGTGCTGTTTTTACCGCCTTTACAGGCGCTTCGGGAATTACCATTGTGGCATTAGGTGCCTTGTTACTTCCGGCACTCATTAAAGATGGCTATGAGGAAAAATTTAGTTTAGGGCTGGTAACAACCAGTGGTAGCTTAGGCCTGTTATTACCGCCTTCTATCCCCTTAATACTCTATGGCATTATTGTTCAGCAAATGAATTTAGGGCAGAAATTTACTTTGCCTGAATTGTTTATGGCTGGTTTACTTCCGGCGATCTTAATGATTACCCTGCTTGCACTATGGGCTGCCTGGAGTACTCGACATATAAAACTAGAAAAAACACCTTTTTCATTGGCAGAAGCTGTTTCAGCCGTTAAAGAAGCCGCGTGGGAACTGCCTTTACCTCTATTTATTGGTGTTGGTATTTTTGGCGGGGTTTTAGCAATTTCTGAAGTTGCCGCGGTAACCGCTCTTTATATTATGTTCGTTGAGGTCTTTGTATATAAAGAAATCAATTTTCAAGGTTTGCTTAAAGTTGTCAATGATTCCATGAAAATGGTGGGGGGTATTTTATTGATACTCGGTGTTTCATTAGCCTTTACCAACTATTTGGTTGATGCAGAAATCCCCATGCATTTATTTGAATGGATTAAAGGAAATGTGGATAGTAAATTAACCTTTTTAATACTACTCAATATCTTTCTGCTAATCTTGGGAGCCATTCTGGATATATTTTCAGCACTGGTTATTATTGTGCCGTTAATAGTACCGATCGCTATAAACTATGGTATTCACCCGATTCATTTAGGGGTGATTTTTCTGGCAAATATGCAAATAGGGTATTTCACACCGCCTGTGGGCATGAATTTATTTATTGCCAGTTACCGCTTTAATAAATCGATAACAGAGCTGTATCATGCCACTATTCCCTTTATGCTTATTTTGATGTTTGCAGTATTGATTATTACTTATGTGCCATGGTTGAGTCTCTGGTTTATTGGGTAACGAGAGCCTGCTATTGAATTAGAAAATCAGGCTAAAGAAATATGACAGTAATCGGCCCTCTTTTTTAAAGAGGGCTAAGTTAAGGACGCTCTGATCAAGTCCAATTATTTTTAGCTTGCTAAAACTGCCGCTAAATTCTAACCAACTTAATCAGGGGTTCCTTAATAGCCAATTATTACTATATTTTAAATCGGCTGATTAGCCCTTGTATATCAGAAGCCAGTTTTGCTAACTCTTCACTACTTTGACTGATTTGTAAGGAACTCTGAGCTGACTGGTCTGTCACCGCACTGATATTGCTAATATTTCTACTCATTTCTTCGGCTACAGCCGCCTGTTCCTCAGAAGCACTCGCAATATGCGTTGCCATATCGTCAATATTAATAACAGAGTTTGCAATTTCTTGAAGAAACTCAGCTTCCTTATCTGTCTCTGTTACCGTATTTTCTGAACGTTTCTTACCTTCTAACATAACACTTACAGCCTTAGCTGTGCCTGTCTGCAATCGATCGATCATGGTATGAATTTCTTCTGTTGACTCTTGAGTTCTACTTGCTAAAGTCCTTACTTCATCAGCAACAACCGCAAACCCTCGGCCATTCTCTCCTGCTCTGGCAGCTTCAATGGCAGCATTTAGCGCCAATAAATTAGTTTGTTCTGCAATACTTTGAATTACGCCAAGTACGCCACCGATTTTTTCTCCATCCTCAGCTAACTCCTGAACAACAGTAGTGGCAACATCTATTTCTTCTGATAAAGAACCAATCACTGTTTTAGTATGCCCTATTAATGCTTGACCCTCGCTTGCTGATCGGTGTGCATTTTGAGTCGCGGCAGCTGTTTCACTGGCGTTTTTTGCAACTTCTTGTACCGTAGCAGCCATTTCAGTCATTGCGGTAGCAACTTGCTCAATCTGCTCTTGCTGCTGCTGAACACCCCGATTGGTTTCTTGACTGGTCATTGACATCTCTTCAGTCGACGAAGCTAAAATATCAATAGAAACTTCTAATTGCCTGATAACATCTGCAAACTGATCAGCCATTAAGTTAAACGATTGAGACAAATCCGCAAATTCATCTTTATTATCCAAACGAACCCTTGGCACAAGATTTCCAGAAGCCAGCTCTCCAGCAGTATCCCTTAACTTAGCTATAGCCGTCTCAAACGACTGATAAAAACCAGAAAATAAATAGATGGCAACAAGAGTAATACCAACAACAATAGATAATACCATCGTCATTTTGCTATAGAGCCCTTCTATTCTCTGGTTTAACAAGCCATTTAATTCAGGGGCCAACATATCCAATATATTAAAATTGGCTTTAATCGTTTCCGTTCCCTTTGAAAAAACAGTGTCGGATTGGACATTTATTTGACTGGTATTAAGAATTTCAGTTTTTAAAAACGATAAATAGTTTTCTGAACCAGAAATTGTTTGTTGCACCTGAGAGCCAATTTTATTGGATAATCCTCTGTTAGCTTGTCCCAGTACCTGCATACCCCGTTTAAGATCATTAACATTCTTTTGTACAGTTGAAATTAATGATGTTAATTTAATACTTTCCTGTGGGGAAACACTTTGTCGTACTGCAAGTCCCGATGCCATGCCTCGCGCTTGTCCCAAATTTTCAACTACCTGAGGTAATAAGGTCACTAACGCTTCTTTAATATAGAAACTATCTAACTCTGGATCCAAGGTCAAATTGGAACTATCACTTATATTTTTAACTAAATCTAGCACTTCGGCAATTAATTGAGTATGCCTTGCAAATACTTCTTTAGCCGGTCCATTAAAAGCCCCTGTTTCTAATCTGCTCCAGGTACTTTTAATCTTGTTCCACTGTGTTGTGGTTCCAAGTTGAGAGCCCAGGCGTTGATCAACTTCATCTATTAATCGAATATCTTCGGCTAGCTGTTTTCTTTTTGCCAGAATTTTAGGTCTAAAACTTTTATTCCCCGACAAGTAGGCATTGGTCATCCCTCTATGTTCTGGAAAGTGTTGTATCAGTCGTCTTACAGGCACAATGTACTCAACACCCGTGAGTTCATTTTTAGAAAACTTCATCGCAATCAATTGTTCGCTCACCAAAAAATAACTTGTAAAAACCAATGGCGTAATAAATGCGATTGAAATCAACAGCATTTTTTTGGAACAACTTAACTGATTCATTAAAGCGGTTGCAGGCGCGGTAAACATAATCTTCTCCTGAAGAAGTAGTTAGACTCTGACAAGACTGTAAATTAATTCTTACTATACCTTAAATATAGCTGGCTTATAAAACCATAGCGGCCGGAAGTAGAATATACTTAAGTTTATTTAGTATACAAACACCGTCACAAAATTGTCATATTTATTTCAGATAATACGATGGTGTTTTTTAATTAATTATGAGTATAGAAATGAAGAATTATGATGATAAAACCATAGGGGTCGAAACCATGGTTCCTAAAGACGTTATTGATTTATTAAACCTTAAAAAAAAGGCCATTGATGAACGAACTAATGAAACAGACTCACCGTTAGATGAGCATGAGTTAGCAATGGTTGCATAAGGAGCTCGGTTATTATTTACGCTTGATTTGAAATACCCGACCTTTATACTCTACCACCAGACTATTGACGCCGATTTCTTTTAAAATAATTCCCGAATCAAGTCGTTGTCCAGCTCGATATTTTTTCATCGCGCTCATAATAAAGCGATCTTGCTTATTTTCAGAATAGACATAAACATTGATCTCAACCTCAGGAACGGCTCTACGGAAATTGTAATCCAACGCTGACAAGTAAGGAATATCATTTGTTTGCTTGTCGAGATTCTTGGCTTTAGAAATAATTTTCTTTGTTTTTATTTGCGGTTTTATGACAGGGGGCGTTGGAGGTAAAAGCTTGCTTGCTTGTTTTACAACCTGGATGGGATTATTTGTCTCAAGCACGGGAGCGACTGGAGCTTTAACAACAGCAGAAACTTTTGCTTTTTTGTTTTTGCTCTTGTTCTTGTTTTTAATTTGTTCTGCAATAGATTGTTGTTGAGGTGCTTTTGAATTTTTAATTGCAGGAGCCAATTTATTTTTAACTTTTAATGACGGTTTTTCTATCGTTTTTTGTTTTTGTTCTGAAACAACTGCTTTATTAATCTCGCCCTCATTCTCTTGCTTTGAAAAAGACCAAATAAAGAAAAATAGCAGAAACAGGTTAACAAGTACTAAAGTTATGACCCAAACAGGTGTTTTACCTGGGGAAGAACTCTGTTTGTTATGAATTCTGTTCTCCAGCGTTTGAGGGGAGCCTTCCTGCCTTTCTTGCTCTGACTTTCTGAGTGCATTTAAAATATAGGACATTACTTAAGTAACCTAAGCTTGGGTGACGGATTAAGTGGAGCTGTATTTTTTAAGTGAATAAAAGTTCTTGGACCAACAATTCCATCGGGAGTTAAATGGTGTTTTTCCTGAAAAGCTATCACTGCTTTTTTTAAGGAATTATCAAATAAAGCAGGATCAATTACTTTGGAATACTCCTCATTATTGACAGTCAAAATATTTCTTATCCATAAAACAACATCCGACGATGTACCGGGAGAAACTGTTGTCACTGCTTGAACAGGGGGTTGCCAAAGCATTAAGTAATATCCATCCCAATAACTTATCACTTGCTCCAAAGGGTATGCTGTTTGCTCATCATTAAAAAAAACAGGCCTGCCCTGTTCCACCCCAACTAATAAAGCATATGTTTTTTGAGTGTTAGAAAGGGAAAATTCCATGATAACTGGGCGGTTCAAAGCCTTTAATTCATTCCAGTTTGATTTATCAAATAAACACGACAAGCCGGTTTCTTCTATTTCTTTACATCCCGCGCCTTGGCTTAGCTGCTTGCCCCATAATTTAGCAAGCTGAGGGATTGCCATATTTAATGACGTATTACGAGCTTCTAACTCAGTATTAAAATCTAATCTTTTGGCCTGGGGTTCAAATGAACCCGATAAAATCACTCTTTGTGTGGGTTCTTTATCCGGTATGAATGAATAACTTAAACCTGCCAAAATGGATATGGCAAGGCTTACCAATATAATTTTTTTAAATCGAGAGAAAATAGACGGCTTATGATCACTAATAATTTCTTTAGCAGCTACATTAATAATTTTCATAGTCACTATCTGAGTGCCATTTACATAGGCTCCTAACAAGGCCCTGTCACATAGAGTATTAATCAATCTAGGAATACCCTGTGAAAGCTTATGAATTTTTTTAATGGCTCGTCGATTAAAAATATTGGGGTTTCCACCTGAGATTTTTAATCGGTGCTTTATATAGTGCTGTGTATCTGAATAAGACAGCGATGATAAATGATATCGCCCAGTAATACGTTGATTAAGCTGGCGTAAAGCTGGCTTTTCTAACAACTGTTTTAACTCAGGCTGACCTAAAAGAATAATTTGTAATAATTTAGTGGTACTTGTTTCTAAATTTGTTAAAAGACGAATTTGCTCCAAAACATTAAAGCTCAGGTTTTGAGCTTCATCTATGACCAACACCGAGCGTCTTCCACTCGCATGAGTTGAAAGTAAATAATTATTCAAATTATCAACCAGGCCTTTAAGTGTTAATTTATCCTGCTCATAATTGATATTTAATTCATCACAAATGGTGGCCAGTAATTCAATTGCATTTAATTTTGGGTTTAATACCAAAGCAATATCTATATTATCAGGCAATTGCTGTAACAAACACTGACACAAGGTTGTTTTACCCGTACCGACTTCACCCGTTAAAGCAACAAAACCACCGCCTTGGTTAATACCGTACAACAAATGTGCAAGGCCTTCTTGATGCTGCTCACTCATGTAAATAAAATGAGGATCAGGCGCAATGGAAAATGGTGCTGTGTTAAAATTAAAAAACTGTTGATACAACGAAATTATTCCTAAATAAACATGACTAATACTTCTTCAGACCCTGCGGCAAAGAAAGTTAAATATATTGCTTCAATTATCTATTTGCTGGTTTTTGCTTTTATTGTGGGCGGCACTTATATTAACCAACAAACCTCTTCTTCTAATGGGGACATGATTAGTTTAGAAACTAATTAAAGATTTTACCAAAAAAACCATGATCTTTTTTTAAATACTCTATCCGTTCTGTCGCAGATTGAGCTATTTCACTTACAGGTTCTTTGTCTATGATCCGCTGTAATATTGCAATGCTGTCTTTTTCTAGCAAATTAACAGCCTGGGTTCTAACTGAATCATAATGCGCATTGAGTGCCGCTAATTCTCTTAAATAAGTATTAGCCTCATTTAATTGTTTGAGTATCACTTTTTCAGGATCATCCGTAAAAAGGTCTCGCATTAAATTACCATACTGTTCCTGAACCCTGGCAACATCGGTACGATTAATCTTTACTGGTTCTGTTGGATCATCACAGCAGCCCATATCATTCCCCTTAACTTATGATTTTGTTCTATCATAGCCCTAAAATAAACTAAATCATATGCGTTAATGTTCATTTTACACAGCTCAAATAAAACAGAAAACCTGTTAGTCCATTTAACAACGGTCATTGAAAATGCTCCTTTATCAAACCCTTTGAGTAAAGAAGTTTTTCTTATTCAAAGTCAGGGCATGGAACGCTGGTTGTCGCAACAGTTAGCCGATCAATTTGGGGTCTGGGGAAATTATGAATTTCTGTTTCCTGGCAAATTTTTTAGCTCCATAGCGAAAACAGTTGATCAGCAATTAAATGATGAGGTTTTTGACAGGGAACTTATGTTATGGCGGTTTGAGCAATTACTTCGTCATCTAGATGATCCCTGCTTCAGCCCTCTTCAACACTATATTCAAGGTGAAAATCAAGCGCTAAAACGCTTTCAGCTGGCTCAGCAATTAGCTCAGACTTTTGACCAATATCAGATGATGCGTCCTGATATGCTGGCTTTGTGGCAACAAGGACAAAGTCTTTACCATTCTGAAAGTGAGCAATGGCAACGTGCTTTATGGCAGAAAGTGACTGAAGAGTTAGGCCACAATCATAGAGGTTTATTATGGCAGAATGTTATTAGCAGGTTTCATCAGTCAACTGATTTATCAAAACACCTGCCTGAAAGAATATTCGTTTTTGGTTTAAATACCATGCCGCCTTTATTTTTAGATTATCTTCAGGGCTTATCTTTACATTGTGACATTCATTTATTTTTGCTCAATCCTGCTCAGGTCTATTGGGCTGACTTAGCCAGCAAAAAACAGCTAACTGAAGCAAACACAACAGAAGACCACCCGCTACTATCAACTCTGGGTCAACAAGGCAGAGAGTTTCAGCAAATGTTGCTGGAACAGGCAAATTTCACTTATGAACCTGAAAGCTTTGAACCCATTGATGTCACAAATAATTTACAACAACTACAAAATGATATTTTAAATAATCAATTACAATATCATCAGTTAAATAAAGATCATTCCATTAGTATTCATGCCTGTCATTCAAGAATGCGTGAAGTAGAGGTGCTTAAAAACCAGTTGTTACTCGCTTTAGAGCAAGATGCGTCATTAGAATTGCGTGAGATAGTGATCATGGCACCTGATATTCAAATGTACGCACCTTTTATCTCTGCCGTATTTAATGATATTCAACATGCTATTGCGGATAAAAGTTTACGTCTTAGTAATTCATTTCTTGATGCCTTTATTCGTTTTTTAAAACTGAGCCAGGGACGTTTCGGCTGGCAAACTGTCATGGATCTGTTAGAGCAGCCATCAGTATTTTCTTCCTTTTCTCTGACTGAGCCGGATTTAGACTTAATTAAGCATTGGGTAACAGAAACTCATGTACGCTGGGGCAAATCAGCCAGCCACAAAAAGGAATTAGGACTGCCTGAGTTAAATGAAAATACCTGGCAAGCGACTTTGGATCGGTTGTTAATGGGGTATGCCGTTGGCAGTGAAGACAGTTTTGTTGACGATGTTTTACCCTATCGTGAAATTGAAGGGTCCTCAGCGTTAATACTTGGCGGTTTTAATGATTTCATTCAACTATTATTTAAAGCCAGCAAGGAGTTAACAAAGGAAACACCAGTAGAAATCTGGGGCAAACGCCTTTATTATTATGCTGATCAATTACTTTCTGGCAATACATCAAAAGATCAACTGGATCGCCAACAGCTTAATGAATTATTAGAAGAATTAAGTGATACAGTTTCAACCGTTCATAATGAAGATATTTCAATTGATGTCATCGTGGCCTGGTTAGAAAGCCGTGTCTCTGAAAAAAAATCATCCACAGGTTTTTTACGCGGACAATTAACCTTTTGCTCCATGTTACCCATGCGCTCCATTCCTTTTAAAGTCATTGCATTATTAGGATTAAACGAAGGAGAGTTTCCAAAAATTGATCGTTGCCCTACATTTGATTTAGTTGGACAAAACTTTCGCCAAGGGGACCGTTCTCGTCGGGCCGATGATCGTTATCAATTTTTAGAAGTATTACTTTCAGCCCGGCAACAAATAATAATCACCTTTATCGGCATTTCTATTCATCAAAACAATGACATTCCATCCTCTGTGGTTATTAGTGAATTGCTTGATGTCTTGGAAAATCATTATCAATTGACTGATATGGTCACTAAACACCCCCTACAACCCTTTAGCCGCCGTTACTTTATTGACGATTCAGAGCATTTTAGTTTTTCACAGTCTGATTATGAAACAATGCAGGCTCTTTCTACAGAAAAACCTACAGCAGAAAAATGGTGGCAAGGTTTACTTGAAACTCAAGCAATAGAAATCATCGATATTAATGATTTATTTACTTTCTTTAGGCAGCCCCAGCACTATTTCTTAAAACAGCAATTAGGTATTCGCCTAACGGATACTTCAAGTGATGCAGAAGAACGAGAACCTTTCTCTTTAGATAGACTCGAAGCCTATAACATTAACCAGCAATGGATAGAACACCAGTTAACGGCCACTCCTTTCTCATTAAAAAAATTACAGGCTCAAGGTCAATGGGTTTCAGGAACAGTAGGCAGAATTGAATACAATCAGCAACAAAAGCTAGTCACTAAATTTACAGATTTAATCTATCAACAAAACCTTGGGGCTCGAAAACAAGATCAGCCGATTGATATCACTGTAGCCAATTATCGTTTAGTGGGAAATTTAGGCAATCTATATGAAAAGGGGGGATTACTCTACCGCTATGCCAATTTAAAGGGCACAGATTTTATTCAAGCCTGGTTACATCATTTAATTATTAATCAAACCCAGCCGCAAAGCACTCATTTACTCAGTATGGATGAGTCGCTTATTTTTTCAATTGATAATAATCAGCCTAGCCATTTAGAATCATTAATTAACCTTTATATACAAGGTCAGCAGCAACCTGATGTGTTTTTTACTGAAGCTGGTTTTGCTTATATTAAACAAGCCTGTAATAAACGGGCAAAAGTACCGGCAATCATCAAAGCTCAAGATCAGCTGAATAAAGAAATAAGTTTTGATCGGTCCTTACAATTACTCTATCAAAATATAACTGATTTAAATCAGCTATTAGATGATTCTTTTGAAAGACAATGTAATGAATTACTTTTACCCGTTTGGAATGCTATAAAACATCATTAATGACATGCCAGTGCAGTTGAATGCATGACATTGTTACGCCTAATCATTAATTGAATAGATTGACAGACAGGAGACAAAAATATACCCCTTACTTCTGTAAGCGTTCCTATCTCAGCAGCGGCCAAACCATTAATGGCAACAATATCATCACCTGGAACGAGGTTGGCTTCAGCCGCTGCAGACTCCGGACTAATGTGCGCAACAAAAGGTAGTTGGTCCTCATCAGAATAGCCTATCGTCAGTCCCGTCAGGTTTTGAGCGGTCGCTTTATTAAAATGCTTACCTGGCTCAATAATGACTTGTTGATTTTTATAATCCAGGTAAATGACAAAACGACCTAATATTGAGTTCCCCAAATTGCCCGCCGACTCGCCCTTTGAGCTTGACCCAGATCCTTTGCTAAGCGGAATATTGATATATGCAGGTTGTATTTCGTATCCGACAATGGAAAGTGAATCAAATTTTACCGTGCGTTCTACAATAACTCCGCCAACGCCTGCACTTATAGTTTCCAGCCCTTTTCGTTGCAGTAACTGATTTGTTTTAGCATATGAATAATGCAGTGAAGCATCATATGCACCTAGATCAATGGACCAGTAGCCAGAAAACTGTTTGTCCAGGGTCACTGGCAAAGAGAAAGTATTATATTTAAGTGGCGCACTGATCAGTTTGCCATTGCCTTTATAGTTAAAATGACTGTTCTCGTATAAGGCAATACTTTGCTCTGCATAATCAATTTTAACCACAAACCGAGATAAAAAATCGTAACCCAGAATTCCAATTATCTTTGGCGAACCAAAACGTTGAGTCAAACCTTTAAAAGCATAGACCGTCTGGTTTTCAATTTGAACATTTTGAGGCCCATAGGAGGGAAGTTTGACATAAGATAGGTCAAAAGTACCTCCAAAACCGAAGCCTTTAATACCCGGGTGAATAACAAGCCCTGACTGTTTGGCATAATCCTCGTCTATAAGTGAATGTGATGCTCCAGAGTCAACAATCCATAAATTTTCTTGTCCATTAAGCCAAACGGGCATGTAAATAAGATTATCCTTTAAATAAAAAGGAATTTCTGCATTAGTTCCTTGTTTAAGGCTTATTGTGCTGAGACTTTCAGGCGGAATTTTAAACGTGTCCTCAGGCAATTTTGGATTGGCATAAAACTCATTGATAACGATGCTTTCATGTTTATTCCTAGGCAGAATTTCACTGCTTGTTCGAAATGCTATCCTGATATCGCCATCCGTTAATCGGTAGTCTTGATATAAGGTGTGAATTTCAATATCAGGTTGTTTGTCAACGCTCTTAACTAGCAAAAAACTATCCCTATCAAAATAACTCCAGCTAATGTCTTTATTTATCTCATTAGTCATTTTGACAATATGAACCGGTTTATTATTAACTTCTGCTTGCCCTTGATAACTTAAACTGAAATGACTAGATTCTCGATTGAGATGCTCATATTGATTAAGAAGTTTATTGATCTGTCGGCGCTGCCGACTTTCCTTGTCTTTCAAAACTAAAATATTACCGTTAAAATCTTTGTTCCAGGCATCGTGACCATTGTCACCTGAAAATTGCGTTATAAAACGGTAGTTTTCTTCTGTCTTATAACTAATCGGGTGTTTCGCCCATTCCTTAAAATGTCCTGCTAGCTGATCGACCGTTTTTTCCCCTGTTGTATAACTGGATGTGATTTTTTTGAGTCTATTTAACCCTCCAATAGCCTTATAGTATTTATGATAAACAGCATAAGGGTCTGTTAGCTCAGCATTGGCTGACGACAAAAAAAACAAAAAAGAGAATAAAACAAAAATGAAATTCATTTTTTTAAATGTATCAATGTAAAACATCTTATTTGGCCTTTTTAAGAATAGAATTCTTCACCACTTTAACCGTAGTATTAAGGCAAAGAAAGCGGAGACAGTTCACAATTTAATAATTAATTAAATTCCATCTTTTTACAAAAATAAGCTCTCTTTCAAGACCCTATAAAACAATTCAACAAATGTAATCAAACACTTACATTTTAAAGATTGACTTACACACAAGTCTAGTCTATTTTTAAAGCATGCTTTTTTTAAAAACTATTACAAACCACTGTTATTACATCAATATTGGCTATGTCAAAGTGGTTTTTAAGTTTTTTTCAGTAGTGAGCTACTTGCATTAATCTACGTCGTATTCCTTTGAAACAAATACGCGGAATAGTTATTTTTTAAACTCAATTCTAGAAAAATAATAAAAGAATTAAGTTACTGACTTTAATACCCATAACCCATTAAATCTATGTCACTTATTAGCAGTTACGAATATACTGAAGAACAGAATTCACACTTTTTACGCCAGATCTTACAGTTTATCACTGCGCATAAAATACTGCCGACACCTATAAACTATGCAATTAGTTATGAATATGTCAGTGGTAGTAACCAAAAACTAATGGTAGCAGTTGATTTATTATTAGAACAGCAAAAAACAATTGATGAAGATTCTTCAATTAAATTATATCGGCAGTATATCTGTGATGATTCCTTTGAATCATTCAATAAAATAAATAAAGGTTTAGAGTCTTTAATTAAAAATACTCGTGAAACCGTTGCGGCAACCAGTCAAAAAGCTTCAGATGCAGGAGATGCATTTGAGGAACAGGCGCTCACCATTGCCTCGGTTAAAAATACAGCTGATTTACAAAAAGCAATCTCAGATATTGTGCTTGAAACTAACGGACTAGCCGATATAAGTAAAACACTAAAAAATGAACTCGATTCGGCTAACCAGGAAATGGAACAGTTACGTTCCGAATTGGTAAAAGTCAGAGCGTCAGCCGCCACCGATGCATTAACTGGCTTAATGAATAGGGGTGCATTTGATAAGGCCCTCAACAAGTTAATAAACCAGCCAAACTCGCCGGAGGCTTGTTTGACCATGCTTGACCTGGATCATTTCAAGAAGGTCAATGATAATTTTGGCCACCTTTTAGGTGATAATGTCCTTAAATTCACTGCCAAACTATTAAAAAAGCATGCGGAACCCCAACACTATGTTGCACGATATGGTGGGGAAGAATTAGCGATCATCATGCCTAAAACCTCTCTTAAAAAAGCAGCAGAAATTGCAGAAAAAATCAGAGTTGCATTAGGAAGCAGTCGATTAAAGAAAAAAAATAGCAGTGAATCTATCGGCCAGATCACGGTATCAATTGGAATTTCCAAATTAAAACAAAATGATACCGTTGAGGACTTTATAGTCCGTGCTGATAATGCCTTATACAAAGCTAAAGAATTAGGTCGTAATAGAGTAGAAACTGAAATGACTGCCTAATCATTTGATATTGATCAAAAAATAAATATCCTCAGTTAATTAATATCATTTATTGAGTTTTTACACTCAATAGAGGGTATGAAAATTTTATATAGCTCCCTTTTCAGGTAAAATCTTCTCATTTTACCTGTAACATTTATGTCTACCTTATTAAGAACCAGTCAATTCTGCGTCACTACAATTAACAATGTTAATGAATGGGTAGGTAAAAGCATCTCATGGTTAACTTTATTCATGGTGATCACAACCTTTATTATTGTTGTACTTCGTTATGTTTTTGATATTGGCTGGATAGCATTACAGGAATCCGTCTCCTATATGCATGCGATTGTGTTTATGCTGGGTGCTGCATACACTTTAAAACATAATGCCCATGTCAGAGTCGATATTATCTACCAACGTTGCAATACTAAAACTCAGGCCTGGATCGATTGTTTAGGCACTCTATTATTAATGATGCCCGTGACTGGGTTTATTATCTGGAGTAGCTGGGAGTATGTTGCAGACTCATGGTCTATTCAAGAAAGCTCTCGAAACTCAGGAGGCTTACCTGGCGTTTATTTATTAAAAACAACCATCCTGTTGATGGCCGCTTTACTCATCTTACAAAGTATTTCTTTGTTTTTACAAAATCTGGTGATTGCTTTAGGTTTAACAGAGGACAGCGTTTAAATGGATAATTATTTAGCTTTGTGGATGTTCGCTGCTGTTTTTGTTGTTCTTTTAACAGGGTACCCCGTCGCCTTCGCTTTAAGTGGTACAGCATTGGCCTTTGCCACTATCGGCATACAATTTGATGTGTTTGATACCGCATTCTTAAATGCTTTACCCAATCGATTATTTGGCATCATGAATAATCAGACATTAATGGCTGTGCCATTGTTTGTGTTTATGGGGGTGATGCTGGAGCGCGCCCGAATTGCTGAAGACTTACTGGAAGCCATGGCTGAATTGTTTGGCTCCTTAAGAGGTGGGTTAGGAATAGCTGTCACACTGGTCGGTATGTTAATGGCGGCAAGTACCGGAATTGTAGGTGCAACTGTAGTCACCATGGGATTGCTATCTTTACCAACCATGTTACGCAATAATTACAACCCGGCAATCGCCTGTGGGACAATTTGTGCATCGGGTACATTAGGGCAAATTATTCCACCCTCCATCGTGCTGGTTTTATTGGGCGATGTTATTTCTTCGGCCTATCAGCAAGCGCAACTGGATATGGGAATATTTTCACCCGAAACGGTTTCTGTAGGCGATCTGTTTGCAGGTGCTTTATTACCAGGGTTAGGTTTGGTATTGATGTACTTGTTATACATTCTAATAACCGCCTGGCTAGTACCCGATTCTATGCCTGCCCCAGAAAAAAAAGACAGAGAAAAAGGCTTTTATTTTCGTATTGCAAAAAGTATGGCCGCACCCTTGGCACTCATTTTTTCAGTATTAGGCTCCATTATGGGCGGGCTAGCTACGCCAACCGAAGCGGCTGCAGTTGGTGCAGCAGGGGCCATTATTTTAGCGCTTATCAAGAAACGATTATCCTTAAATAATTTACAAGAAGTGATGCAAAATACCACACGTGTGACGAGCATGGTATTTATGATATTAATCGGTGCTGCTTTATTTTCCCTGGTATTTCGTGGCTTTGAAGGCGATGAATTAATCATTGAATTGCTGTCTGACCTACCAGGTGGAAAATTCGGCGCCATGTTCTTTGTTATGCTGCTGATGTTTTTGCTTGGCTTTGTATTGGACTTTATCGAAATAACTTTTGTGGTCGTACCTATTGTAGGACCCATTTTATTGGCTATGGGAATCGATCCCGTCTGGCTGGGCATTATGATCGCCATTAATTTGCAAACCTCTTTCCTGACACCACCGTTTGGATTTGCCTTATTTTATCTACGTGGCGTTGCTCCAAAAGAAATTACCACCGGACAAATTTACAAAGGTGTAATGCCTTTTATTGCAATTCAGCTTATGATGTTGGCAATTTTAGCTTTTTGGCCAGAATTGGCTACATGGCTCCCCTCAATTATTTACTCTGATCTTTGATATACCGAATGAAAAAATTAGTCTTTTTATTAATGTTCGCCTTACAGGCTTGTGGGCAGACAGGACCTCTTTATCACCCAGATGAACAAGCACCGATTTATGTGCCAGAAGAGGAATCATAGAAATGGATTATTTTAGTTATAAAGAAAATACATTATATGCTGAAGATGTTGCTGTTGAGCAGATTGTAGCTGAGTATGGATCACCTTGTTACATCTATTCCAGAGCAACCTTTGAAAGGCACTGGAAAGCCTTTGACCAAGCATTTGGTGAGCACCCTCATTTGATTTGCTATGCGGTTAAGGCCAATTCAAATATTGCTATCCTTAACATACTCGCTCGCTTAGGTTCTGGCTTCGATATTGTTTCGCTTGGTGAATTAGAGCGCGTACTGGCTGCGGGCGGCGACCCTAAGAAGATTGTGTTTTCGGGAGTAGGAAAGCGAGAAGATGAAATTACATCGGCCCTTAAAATAGGTATTCGTTGTTTTAATATAGAAGTACCAGGAGAACTGGACCGAATTAACCAGTTAGCAGGGGAACTAGGTGTTGTTGCAAACGTATCATTCAGGGTCAACCCCAATGTGGATGCAAAAACACACCCTTATATATCTACTGGTTTAAAAGAGAATAAGTTTGGTATAGATATAGATCTAGCCTTGTCTGAATATCGCCGCGCCGCAAAAATGCATAACATTAAGGTGATTGGGATTGATTGTCATATTGGCTCTCAATTAACAGAGACCTCTCCTTTTTTAGCGGCTTTGGATAAAGTAATTGACTTGGTTAACACCTTAAAACAGGAAGGTATTGAGTTACATCATTTAGATCTGGGTGGTGGGTTAGGTATTCGCTATAAAGATGAACAACCGCCATTACCAGCAGATTACGTCGCTGCTATTTTAGAGCGCTTAGGTGATAACAAATATGAAATCGCCTTAGAGCCCGGCCGTGCAATTGCTGGAAATGCAGGTATCTTAGTTACTAAGGTAGAATATTTAAAACCAACAGAACACAAAAACTTTGCCATCGTTGATGCTGCAATGAATGATTTGGTTCGCCCTTCTTTATATAGTGCCTGGCAAGATATTGTACTGGTAAATAAAGACAGTTCTGCTGATGAAAATATCTGGGATATCGTTGGTCCTGTTTGTGAAACAGGTGATTTTTTAGGTAAAGAGCGTAAATTAAAACTTTCCCAGGATGATTTACTGGCTGTTCGTTCCTCTGGTGCTTATGGTTTTACCATGAGTTCCAATTACAACTCTAGACCAAAAGTAGCCGAGGTCATGGTAGATGGCGCTGATATCCATTTAATTAGGGAAAGAGAGAGTATTCCGCAACTTTGGCAGGGTGAGAAGTTAGTGCCTTAGGTTTATTCAATGAATTAACCTCAACTGACAGGAAGTGAGGCTTTAGAGGCGGTGAAAGTATTTTCCTTTTAACCTCCCTCTTTGGAAAAGGTCGCAACTGGCTCCTGCCTCATGCGACACTACTACATCCATGTACAATGAGGGGATAGAGGGGCGATAAGAGCTTAATACTTTCACAGTCTCTTTAATCTCCCTTGTTTCTGCAGGACTAAAGTACCACTTCCTTACAATAATAATATGATCAAATTTACAAAAATGCATGGCTTAGGTAATGACTTTGTTGTTATTGATGCCATTGCACAAGATATTTCATTAACGACTGAGCAAATAAAGTTTATAGCCGATAGAAACTTTGGGGTTGGCTGCGATCAATTATTACTGGTAGAAAAACCAGTCAGTGATAACGCTGATTTTAAATACCGTATATTTAATGCCGATGGCAGTGAAGTGGCTCAATGTGGCAACGGTGCTCGCTGTTTTGCTCGTTTTGTACGAGACAAAAAACTATCAGAAAAAAATAGCCTTATTGTAGATACTGACTCAGGGCAATTAATATTAAATTTTGATGCTGATGGTTTAATTACCGTGAATATGGGGGTTCCCAGGCATTTTCCTGTTGATATTCCATTAAATACTGAGCAAGAATCCCTGCTCTATACTGTTGTAAACAATAACCTTGAAACCCCTTTTGGCGCAGTCTCTATGGGTAACCCCCATGCGGTGATTGCAGTGAATGATATTACTACGGCCCCAGTTGCTGAATTAGGTGCCGCATTAGAAAGTCACTCGTTTTTTCCAGAAAGAGCTAATATTGGATTTATGCAAATTATAAATAGGCAACATATAAAGTTGCGTGTTTATGAACGAGGAGCAGCCGAAACATTAGCTTGTGGAAGTGGTGCCTGTGCAGCTGTTGTTATTGGGATAGAACAAAATTTGCTGGACCAGAAAAATATCTGCGTAGAACTGCCAGGCGGGCAATTAGAAATAAGTTGGGCAGGGCGAGAACATGCTGTTTTTATGAAAGGCCCAGCAACATCCGTTTTTGAAGGACAAATAGAATTATGAGTGATGAAAGTACCATTGAACAAGCCGAGCTAAATGCTGCTCAGGTTGAAGCTTATTTGCAAGCACATCCAGAATTTTTTCATCAGCATTTATCATTGTTAGAAAACATGAGTATTCCTCACCCTAGTGGAAATGCTGTTTCTTTAATCTCTAAACAATTAGAAATTTTTAGAGGTAAGCATCAGGAGTTAGAAAATCAATTAACGGCTTTAATTCAAATAGCTAAAGAAAATGACTCCACCTTCAGTCAAATGCACGAGCTAACATTAGCATTAATGGAAGCCCGAACAATAGACGAAGTAGTGATTAATCTCGACAAAGTATTCAAAGAATGTTTTTTAACAGAATTTTCTTCCCTTCGCATTATTAAAGAAGGCGCTGAATCATCCAATAGCCCAGTCTTCGTGAATGCTGATGATGAGAATTTGAAGCACTTTATGCAAGAATTAAGCAGTAATCAACCAAAATGTGGCAGACCCACCTTGGCGCAAGCCAAATTTTTATTTGGCGATGTCGCAACTGAAATAAAATCATGCGCTATTATTCCTATGGTATTTAACGATCTAGAAGGTTTAATAGCAATTGGAAGCACAGAAGACTCCAGATTTCATTATAGTATGGGTAATCTATTCCTGACTCAAATGAGTGAGGCGATTGGTACTCGGTTAATTGCTCTTTTAGATTAACACAGCTATATAGATGTCACTGCTCACTTCCATCCAGCTCCTCAAGACACGGCGTGAATACATCCATGTAGCCTTGGCGAAAGCATCCCTGCTTTCAACAGTCTTGAGAAGCAGAATGGAAGCAAGCTAAAAAGTTCATAAGCTGCTGTTTGTTAATAGCCACAAAAAACATTATGACTCCCTCGGCCAAACAAAAACTATCGGATTACTTTCATTTTCTAGAATTTGAAAAAAGAGTCTCAGAACATACCCTAGAAAGTTATCAACGCGATATTAATCAGCTGTTAAGTTATTGCGCTTCTCAAGATCTACATCAATGGCAAGATATTAAGTCTATAGATATACGAAACCATATTGCTAATCGACATAGAAAAGGGATTGCAAGTAAATCATTACAACGAGAGCTTTCCGCCATTCGCAGCTTTTATACTTTTCTTTTAAAGAAATATCAGTTTCAGGATAATCCTGCAAAACACGTTCGAGCACCAAAACAAGAAAGAAAACTACCTAAGGTACTTGATGTTGACCAAATGGCGGGGATGCTAGAAAGTAAGGCTGATTCATTTTTGGAAATACGCGACTTAGCAATATTTGAGCTGTTTTATTCCTCAGGACTCCGTTTAAGTGAATTAACTGCTTTAAATATTGAAGATATAGACCTGTCAGAAAACACAGTAACAATCCTCCATGGCAAGGGGGGCAAACAAAGAGTCCTACCCATTGGCAGCAAAGCAAAGTTAGCCCTAAAAAAATGGTTTGGTTACCGTACAGCAACTCAGGATATCGCTGTTTTTATCTCAAATAAAGGTAAACGATTGGGTCAACGAAATATTCAGCTTAGATTAGACCGCTGGTGTAAGAAGATTGGTTTACCTGAACATGTACACCCCCACATGTTAAGACATTCTTTTGCTAGCCATTTACTGGAATCAAGTCATGATATCAGGGCTGTTCAAGAGCTTTTAGGGCATAGCAATATCAGTACCACGCAAATTTATACTCATCTAGATTTTCAGCACCTGGCAGAGGTCTATGACAAAGCCCACCCTAGAGCAAAAAAGAAAACTGATTAAACAGATCTACAGGCAAAAACCTGTTACTATTGATGCAATTTTCCAAAATAAAATTTATTCACTTTTAATTATGTATACGTTAACTAGGATGCTAAGAAATGACTGACATCACTGCCACAGAAGATGCTAAATCGAAAGGAATCCTTTGGTTTTTTGGAACGTTAACTGGTGTAACGCTTATTGTATTAATTGTTCTTGGGGCTTGGTGGGGGATCGAACCTGAAACATTTGATGTAAGAGAGGAAGCCGTTGAGTATATGGAAAAAAGTGACTCCGATAGCATTCCTATTGGCTTTGTTTACACCAATACCTTAGCTCATATGGCTGAAGTATTAATGGAAAAGCCTGGCGGCTATATTTCTAATGATGTAGCCCCTCCTGGGGTGTTTTTAGATAATATTCGTAGTTGGGAATATGGCGCACTGGTGATGCTGCGTGATGGAACAACAGCCTTAAGAAACCACTTTGCCAGAGACCAGTCACAGTCAGTTGAAGATAAAGATTTAGGTGTCGCTGAGCCTTATTTTTACTATGAACCCAATTCATGGGCTTTACCGTCTTCTGAATCAGAATACGATAAAGGGGTTAAGTTTTTGCATAGATATATGAAACGCTTGCAAAATCCTGTTGAAGGAGAAAGACGCGCCCAGTTCTACTCTCGTTCTGATAACTTATGGACCTATTTAGAGGTAATTATCAAACGTCTGGGAGGGCTATCAACTCGATTAACTGCAAGTTCTGACAGATTTGCAGGAGCCGCTGGCATTCTTTATGACCCTAGTGGACAAAATGCCCCTCAAAATGTAGAAGAATACACTAAAGGCGTAGGAAAAACACCCTGGTTATTAATTGATGATGTTTTTTACGAAGCGCGTGGTGCCAGTTGGGCTTTATTACATATTCTACAAGCGATTAAAGTCGACTTTGAAGATATTATTTTAGATAAAAGAGCCATGAACACCCTGGATAATATGATTCGTGCCTTGGAAAACGCATTAACGCCTATACTTAGCCCGATGATTTTAAATGGTAATGGTTTTGGGATAACTGCAAACTATTCATTATCAATGGCAAACTATATTGCCAGAGCCAATGCTTCAGCACTTGATTTACGTGATTTAATGAACAAAGGCTAAAGGGGCTCGCCCCGCTTATAGCCTTTGATGCTCTTAAGGCGGGCTGAAGTCCGCCCTACAGTCAATAACAAACAGCCAGGTTTCACCATGCAACAAGATATAAACGATAATATAAAAAAAATCAGCACCTGGAAACGTATTTTCTTTATGCTGGTTTTTAGCGTCATTGTTGGTCTGGTAAGAATTCTTTTATGGGCAGTGATATTACTTCAAGTAGCTTCTGCTTTATTAACGGGAACGCCAAACCAAAACATTCTTAATTTTGGGCAGACCCTTTCTGCCTATTTGTATCATATTTTATTATTCCTAACTTACAATACCGATGAGTTACCCTTTCCTTTTTCTGACTGGAGCTTAACGGAAGAACTAGAGTTACCAAAAATTAAAAAGTAGTTTATAGAAAACTGCCTGATGCCTGCTCAATGTAGAAAAATCATTCATGTTGATATGGATGCTTTTTTTGCTGCGGTTGAACAGCGCGATCACCCAGAATATCAAAACAAAGCCATCATTGTTGGCGGTGCCCCTAATACTCGCGGTGTCGTTGCAACCTGCAGCTACGAAGCACGAAAGTTCGGCATCCATTCGGCAATGCCTTCCTCTCAAGCCTACCGCTTATGCCCACAGGCTATTTTCGTCAAACCTCGTTTTCAGGCTTATAAGGAAGCTTCATCACTGATTCGACAAATATTTTCTGAATACACCGATCTTTTTGAACCTCTGTCTCTTGACGAAGCCTATTTAGATGTCAGTGACAACTCATCTCATCATGGCTCAGCAACATTAATAGCTAAAGAAATAAAGCGTTCTATTCTAAAGAAAACAAACTTAGTGGCTTCAGCGGGTATTTCTTATAATAAATTTTTAGCAAAAATAGCTTCCGATATGGATAAGCCTGATGGGCTTTATTTGATTACCCCCGAACAAGCAGAGCAGTTTGTGGAAGGATTAGCCGTGGGGAAATTTCATGGCATCGGCAAGGCAACAGAAAAGAAGATGCATGCATTGAGTATTGAAACAGGATGGGACCTAAAACAACAATCACTTAGTTTTTTAGTCCAGCATTTTGGAAAAGCAGGGCAGCATTATCATAATATTGCCAGAGCAATTGATCATCGTCTGGTTAACAACCATAGAGAAAGCAAATCAGTGGGGGTTGAAACAACCTTTCAACAAGATATTAAAGATCGCTCAGAGATCCTAAATCACTTACAAAAGCTATTAGCAAAAGCACTCAAAAAGTTGAATGAAAAAGATTTAACAGCACAAACTTTAACGATAAAAATCAAATACCATGATTTTGTACAAATTACCCGAAGCCGCACCTTAGCTTTTTCAATTTCTGAGTCGATGGACTCTACCCCCATTTTTGAAAACTTATTAAAGAACACAGAAATAGGACAGCGTAAAGTACGCTTACTCGGTGTTAGCTTGTCATCCTTTAATAATCACCTACAATTATTAAATTATCGGCAGATGGATTTATTTGAATAGAATGCCCAAAATAAACCACCTAAAGGCGATATTTAGCCCCTACCTACCAAGAAGTTTAGCAATTGAATGCTCCCACCATGTTAAAGGCATAACAATCGGTGCAGGACAGCTATCGTAACCAGTATATTCAATTTTTTTAAACACACTATCACGTAACCAGGCATAAGCTTCGGGCGTGCTTTGTTTCAGACGTTCAGGAATTAATACATATTGCGCAACCAACTCTGCAAGCTTTTCCTGAGTTTGCCCATCGTAACGACCATCATTCACTTCCCATAAGTATTCAAAGGCTTCAAACCATTTGGATGGCCATAAGGCGAGTTTGGCATTGTTAATCAACTTAATGGTCTGATTATCATTAGATATTTTTTTGTATCGATAGAAAAAATACAGCTCATCATTTCCATTCCAGAAGTGAAAATTATCAATGGTATGTGCAATTTCATGCACAATAATAGGAATTCTAAAATCAACTAAATACCGTAAATCTATATCCCGATATAAACGTCCATCTTTTGCCTTATCAAAAGCTTTCACGGTAAAAATAATTAAATTTTGGCCATTGTAAACCTGAGCAACAACCTGACTTTGGAACCCCACACCGGGAACAAAAGTGAGTGGGTGGGTATCATCTGACCAAATGCTGGTAGCAAAATCTTCAGGAAAAGCATCTTGAATAAGTGTTTGTACCTCACTATCCAAGTCTTTTATAACTTTATCTAATTCTTTAATCGGCTTTGCTTTGCTGATTGATCTACGCATGAAGGGTGGGATTTTACGAATTGCTTTTTCAAACACTCTTAAATGGTCGATAGTAAAGCGCCTAGCCTTATAGTCTTCCCCATGCTTAACAATTGTTTTGGTATCATAAAAAAGCGCAAGAGCCAATAATGCAGCCTCTCTACTATCCCAATACTTTTCTAAAATGCACAGGTCTATAGAAGAGGCTTGCTGGCAATCCTCTTTATAATCCTGAAGATCTTCCACATGTTCAGGATCACTATGATCAGTCAATACGGCTACAGCATGGTTACGTAATTCAAGCGGGTTATTTTTTTCGTAGAATTCAATTGTGTTGTTTAAATCGACAATTGAATTATATCCATTTTTATCTGTAGTACACAGTAACGACTCATCAACAGAAAGTGGGAAAAAAATATTTTGAAAAAGAGGGGGATTGAGCGTGCTTTGAAACGCATGAACAGAGAAAGAAAGCAGAATCATACAAAAAAACACAGCAACCTGATAACAATGTTTACTATATAAATTCATTAATTATTGACTAGCTCTTTTTACAGTTATTTTAAGTCTGATTTATCTTTAGATAATATTTTTTGACTTTTTACTTTTAAATGCTGGGCTTCCGCTAAAATTTCATTTCGATTTCTATAGGTATACACCCCTGCAGTCACCCCCATTGCAAAAAGTAAAACAGGATGCCTTCCCATTCGCTGAATCAAGGCTGACCCCACTTGAGTACCAGCCGTTAATATGCCTAAAGTAATCATAGGGTGTCGGTCTTTAGTTTCTATCGTTTTTTCTTGTTCTTGCTTCATCACTTTTGATTAGATTGTTCTAAAGGGATTACAAAGTTAAAAGTCGATCCACTATTTGAATTATGCTCCGCCCATATTCTACCATGATGAGCCTCAATAAATTCTTTACATATCGCTAGACCAAGCCCTGTGCCACCAGCATTAGTTTTAGTTTTACTACTTTGTATAAACTTATCAAAGATTGTCTCTAATTCGTTATCAGGAATACCAACACCTCGGTCCGTTACTGACAATCTCAATGCCCGAATATTCCCCGTATCAGAAAACAGCTTATCTTCCTTAATATCTATTAAAAGAGTCGATCCTTTTTCAGAGAATTTAACCGCATTTGATAAGAAGTTTGTAATCACCTGGGTTATTTTTACATTATCAAAGCACGCACTCGTATCACATTCAGGTTTGATAAGATTAAGTTTGAGTTGCTTATTTTCTATCAGCCCCTCATATTCAGATAGCGCATGCTTTAAACTAGAATTTAAATCATATTGGCTAAAGTTAAACTCAAGCTTCCCAGCTTCCAGTTTAGATAAATCCAACAAATCATTAAGTAAAGATAACAGCCTTTCTCCACTTTGATTTATTTTCTCAAAGTAAGAGAGCAATTTTTCTGCAGGCGCTGTATTAAATTTATTAACCCCAAATCGGGAAAAACTTAAAATAGCATGCATAGGCGTCCTTAATTCATGTGACATATTTGCCAAAAATTCAGACTTAGAAGTATTTGCCAGCTCTGCAATTTCTTTTTCTACTTTAAGCTTTTTTGATATCACTCGTTCTGTAATATTCCTATGAATGCCTCTATACCCAGTAAATTCACCATCAAGATCAAACATAGGGGAGGCATTAGTTTCAATATAAACAGTAGATCCATTTTTATGTAAATTAATACTTTCTATGCCAGAAAATGAACATTGTTTTCTAAAGTATCGTTGAAAAACAGGGACTAGACGAAGACGAACATCTCCAGGCATTAATGAAAAAAGCGTTTGACCCAATATTTCCTGAGGCTCATAACCTAAGAGATCTTTAATATAAGGACTGGTATATCTATAATGACCTTTAGTATTGGTTTCCCATATCCAGTCAGGGGAACTCTCTACCAGACTACGAAATCTCAACTCACTCTCTAACAACCTATTTTCTAACTCTTTAGTACTGGTAATATTCAGATGCAAACCATCAACCCATAATGCCTGGCCCTGTTTGTTACGAGTTATTTGTGCTTTAACATTAATCCAGCGAATTTTGTGCGAGCTTACTTCTATCCTATATGTCAGTTCAAAATGTGTTTCATCACTCTCTAATGCTTGTCTAAATTCTTGTTCGGCATCATCACAATCGCCCTCTAAAGCAAGTGACTTCCACTTATTGAAGGGGCTTGGGTATGACTGCTGGTTTATATCAAATATGTCATAGCTTTTTTTATCCCACCAGGTTTTTTCATTTACAACATCGTAATTAAATGTGCCCGCATGAGCTGCATCCAGCGCTGCTTGAAGGTTGTCATATTGTTTATTTCGATGCAGTAATTTTTTTAATGTGTGTTCGTATTGTTTATTCTCAGAGATATCACGAGCAATACCTTCGACAGCTATCACTTGTTTAGCCTCATCAAAAACAGGTAACTCATTTATTTCCAGCCAGCAAGTCGATTGATCTTTTTTATAGATCTCTAGCTCGTATGCATCTTGAATATTTCCTGCAATTGTTTGTTCTGTATATTCAAAAACCTTACAATTCTCAGGCGCATCTGTCAGATAGGTAGCGTAATTATTTAAAAACTCTTCCGCGCTATAGCCCAGCAGCCTGGTTACACCAGAACTGACAAAAGTAAAATTGCCATTAACATCTTGAGAATAAAAGAAATAATTTTCGCCTAAACGCTCACATAAACAAGACGTGTTATTTTTCTGATGTGGTGTATTCATTTTTAAGAAAGCGTACTAACTATTAAAACTTTTTGCCATGAAAACTTATCACCAGGCACCCGTATTCTCCATTGAAACCCAGGGCTCAATTTTTTCTAAAGGCTCACCACACTGCAACAGTTCTATCGAAATATTATCAGGTGAACGAATAAAGGCCATATAGCCATCTCTAGGAGGGCGGCTAATAATGACACCAGCATCCATTAATTTCTGGCAATGTTCATAGATATTATCAACCTCATAGGCTAGATGCCCAAAGTTACGTCCCCCGGAATACTCCTCAGTATCCCAGTTAAAAGTCAATTCAAGCGTTGGAGCTTCAATAGATGCCGCACTTTTTTTATCCATTGGAGCCGCTAAATAAACCAGAGTAAACCGGCCTTCTTCACTCTCAATACGATTAACTTCTGATAAGCCCAACTTATCGCAATAGAAAGCTAAAGACTGTTGTAGGTTTTTGACTCGAACCATTGTATGTAAATATCGCATAAGCTATATAAATCAAATTTATTTTTAAAAAACAGTTATATTATGGCGGAAAATAAATGTTTTGCCTTAAATTTTATATTGGAGATATGATTCATGACAGATTACCCAGAGAAAACTTGTGAAATTGACCGTCTTGTTCGACACCCTAAATTAATAGAGGCATCCTTAAGTGGAAAAAAAACCCAGCAACGCCGTGATGGTGTATATGCCTATCCAGGTGAAACATTTGAATTAGACGGTGTTGGTTTTACTGTAACATCTCTTGAGCGTCAAAGACTGGGTGATATGACAGATGCTGATGCCAATGCCGAAGGTTACCCTAGTCTTGTAATGTATAAAGGTTTAATTTTAAAAATGCATGCAGGTATGACCTGGGAAGATGATGATCAAGTCTGGGTACATAGCTATAAAAGGGATGATGCTTAATAAGCATTCCAAGCCCTCGCCAGACCTGCTGGGATTCACATTGGGCTTTTCTGCCCAATGCCCTTCGAGTTAATGCAACTCTGTTCCCGACGGGTTTGTGCTGATATCTAAGACAGCTGGATCTGCTCAGCAATAATCACAGTTAACATCCTTTGTTACTTAGAACGAAACGCTATACCTTTATCTTCCCCCGCTTAACACTTACCATTCTGTCTAATGACTTCGTAATAAACCCATCAATAATACAGTTTATGTAAATCATTGCACATAAGGCACCCCCCGAATACTTTCATCCATTTATTTCAATAACAACAGAATTAATTCAATCACTCATTGTTAGCTCAATACTCACTGACACTCTAGACACTGAACTGTCATTTCTGTCCAAAATGGCTGACAAATTTGTCAGTTCAGGCGATGCATATTAGTTGAACATGCACTCCTTTCAAGGCTTTCCTTAGTTGGCATCATCATTGCTTTAAGCTAATTGAAATGATTCATAACTCTTTCATTCATTAACCGCCACACTTGCTGTGAAGCAAGGCCGGAAAACCTCAGGTCTCATATAAACAAGGAGATAGCTGGGTCGCACTTACAATAACTTAACCTTAAACAGGTGACTTATGAAAATGCGCAAACTAATTATTTCTTCCTTATTACTAGTAACATTTAATGGCAATGTTAATGCTGCTCCATTCACTATAGATGGTGATTTAAATGACTGGGGTGTCAGTCATAATGGTAATGCTGCTGACTGGACTCCAGATGCAGGTATCCTTTATACAGTGGAAGACCAATACAAAAATAGATTAGAACCTGGTTATGGAGGTCAACGCTATGATGCTGAGGCCATCTATGCTCATAAAGGAACGGAAAATCTGTCTATTGCGCTGGCAACAGGCCATGACCCTGAAACTAGAAACAATCGACATAATTACGGTGCAGGCGATTTTGCTATCGATTTTGGGCGTGACGGTAGTTATGAAGTTGGAATCAATATAAAACCTAGCTGGGATGTTTTTGGTGTTATTGCGGGTGTCTATAAGGTCACAGAATGGGCTTATGGTTTATGGGCTGATGACACAACGCCCGGGTATGTCAATGCTGAACACCCTACATCCATAGTAACAGGAGATTTATTAGGACTTGCAAACCTAGCTATCAGCGGTCCACAAACAGGTTTTGGAGCATGGAATGAGAACCACCAGCATTACTTCTATGAAATGAGTTTGAACCTGGATTTACTAACAGCAGCTGGCTGGCAAGGTGAAAGCTTTAACATTCACTGGACACAAAACTGTGGTAATGACTCAATTATTGTCGACCCTCCTTCAACAGTACCAGTACCAAGCACTTTAATACTATTACTACTTGGTTTTGTAGGCTTGAGCGAATATAAAAAAAATCGCATGATATAAAGTAAGTAACTCTGACATGACAACTTTGTTTTAAAACTTACAAAGCTATCATGTCAGAGCCATTCCTGGTTACACAAATCACTCTTACATTCATTCTTAAAAACAAAAAGAGTCGGTAACTTTATTTTATTCTTCACAATATGCTTATTATTCGCTGAAAATACAGGTATTGATTGACCCAATTTTACACTAGAGCACGACAACAACCTCTTATCAAAAAAACAATGTTTTATTGTAAATCAATACCCTACACTTTCACCACCATACATTCGAAGTAACCATATTAACCTTATAAAATTTACAATTTTATAAAATGATCTACAATTAATATATTACTTCTTAAGTTATTTGCATTTCTTATGACTACTCCAATGACCACTGAAACAGAAACTATAGAAAAACCAGCATTACCCTTCACTATTGATGAAGAGGCATTTTCTATATGGCTGAAAAATTTAAACGTAGAAAATAAACTGGCTACCTTACAAATATTGTCTAATACATTAACAATATTAAAACAAATAGACATTCATACCGATATTAGATCTTTTTTTCTTGAAAGAATCTCGACATTGGTTTTTCAGTTTTCTGAACAATTACAACAAACTTATATTAAGAGTTTTTTCCCATTTTCAGCTGATGATAATTTAAAAGTGGAACTTTCAATAGATTGCTCAATGGAGCTTGCTGAAAATTATGCATTGATATGCAAAGACCCCAGCTTTAAAACTACAGCTATTTTTTCTCCACAGCAAAAAGCCTTGATTCTATTTAATGGTATTCAGGCAATGACTAACGTTCATTTATATAAAGCTTTGATTTACCAAAAACCAGGAAAAGGTTTTTGGAGCTTATGCTTTTTATTTTATCTATTTGCCAAACAAAATGAGGTATTAGAGCTCGTTCCTGAACATCAAGATAGCTGTTTTATTAAGCTATTTAAAACATTACTTGTTTTTGAATTAAGTAACAGCCAGCAATTTAATAGCAAAGAAATACATGATGTGTTTAATTTACTAAATACAGTACCAGGACACATTGACTTAGTGCCCATGGTTCCAGGGAAAACAGTGAACAGTGTCGCATCAATTAACCTTAGGGGCGACGCTCCACCCGCTGTTAATAAAGAGATGATAGATGAAGCCTCTCCTTACTTATTTTACGTTTCATGTCTTAACCTGATTCAACGGCTGTTTGAGCTAACAGCACGCAATAGAAACACCACTTACAGCAACAAAGTAATCGTTTTACGGTTAATCAAAGCACTCTCTCTGAATCAACATAGACAAACTGAAAGAGAGCTTTCTGACAATGAGTTTTTTGCGGAAATTGGCTTTGATACCTTTAATGAATTTCTTTTGTATAAAGAAAGCATCTTAAAAACCAAAGGCGCTATTTCATATGAGGTTCGAGACCTTAGCCTTGATGAGCATTTTAACGAAGATACTCATGATGATCGCTTTGGTTTTAGAAATGAAATGGATGTTGGTTTATCCTTACAAAAGGGACCTGATGGTGAAAAGGTCGAATATATTGACAGCACAGATATATGGGCTGAAGAAGAAAAGGGACCTGAACCTAATATAAAGATAATTGATCAGAGCCGCTTAGGGTTCTTTCTCCACTTAAATGATGAAAATGCTGCGACAAAAGTTGGCGATACCATTCATTTAAAAATGATGCCTACGTCCGTTCTTACTGTGGTTCGTAGAATTATTTCTAATAACAAAAATGAAGTCGCTATTGGTGTTGAAATATTGGGATATGATCCAGAGTTATTACATATTATGGATATAGAAAATGATGGGGCAAAAACAGCCTGTATTTTAAGGAATGTTGATGGCGAGGAAAGTATTATCATCAAGGCTGATGAATTTAAAAACCAGGAGTTCATTGTTGCCGATAGAAATGACAAAATCATAAGATATAGAGTAGAAAAAATACTCAATTCCTCCACCGCAACAATCAAACATTTAAAAGTGAGTTTATCTTAATCTCTGTGGCTGAATGATATTTTTTTCAGCCAGGTCTTTTATTATCTTTAGCCCTGAGTGAATAATCTTTTCTGGCTCAGGGTGCCCAGACTCTTTTGCAATGATAGACAAACAATCTAGACAGGGCATCGCCTCATTCTGCTGTAGAATTTGTAGCAATCTATAAGTAATTGCTGGAATTTGAATAAAATTCACTTCATCATCAATAGCACGGTAAACCAACAAATAGCTCGGCTGTTCTGGCGCATCTTCTGGTATAAAATCAGGTGAAATTTGCTGTACCGGAAATCGATAAACTAATGGCCAGGCAAGTGCTGATAAAGAAATACGTTGCTCTGCCAGATTGTTTATAAACGCTTCAGAATTGGCTACAAGCTCTTCTTGTGAAATAGAAAGTGCCATTTCAACCCATTCATAATGAGCCAGTTCTAATAGAAAAGGATAGTCACTTTCATTTTGGCGTTCATCCTGTAAATACTGCAAAAATTCTTCAGGAATTTCTGAAAAGTAGGGTGTAGCACAAGGGTGTTTGGCAAAAAAATCTTGTGATAAATCAAACCATTGCTGATCATCTAATAGTGCTCTTAAAACAGGAAAGTTACTACTCAAAAAACTATCAATATTATTAAAAAACAACTCGCGATATATTTCCATGCGTTGCTGTTTAACATCAATAGGCTTAGGGTTGTTAAGCGGGTCTCTAATATAGGCAGAAAACTCTAATTGCTTTTCTTTAAAATCAACCTTCATGCTGATTTTTGATTATGCTGGCTATACCATGCATTTTGAATAGTATGTATGGTATCAACTTCTTTTAATAAAACATCCAGTGAAGGGATGTTGAAGTCACGTTCAAGTAAAGTTGGGAAGACTCCATAAAGCTCATAGGCTTTTGCCAATAACTTCCAGACTGGGTCAATAACATCTGCACCATGCGTATCAACCAAAAAATCATCAGCTTCCACATAATGTCCGGCAATATGTGCATAAGCAATGCGACTTGCTGGTATTGCTCTTAAAAAATCCTCTGCATCATAACCATGATTAACGCTGTTAACATAAATATTATTTATATCAATTAACACATCACAATCAGCCTCTTCAATAACAGCATTGAAAAAGTCAATTTCATCCATCTCCTGCCCGGGAGCTGCATAATAAGATACATTTTCAATGGCTATTTTTTGTTCTAGAATATCTTGAACACGCTGGATTCTTTTGGCAACATGAGTGACTGCATCAGAGGTAAACGGAATGGGCATCAAGTCATATAAATGACCTTGGTGACTACAGTAGCTAAGATGCTCACTATAAAATTTGATCTGATGCTGTTGCATAAATTTTTTAATAGCAACAACAAAATTTTCATCTAAAGGATCCGTACTTCCAATAGATAATGAGAGCCCATGACAAATAAAGTCAAACTGTTCAGTCATTGCCCTAAACTGTTTACCTAACTTACCACCAAGCGTCATCCAGTTTTCTGGTGCAACTTCAAAAAAGTTAACATTTTGCGCTGGAGTCTCAATAATTTCAGATAAAAAAGAACGTCGCAACCCAAGACCTGCATGTTGAACTAAATTGGTGACTGTGTTCATTAGATACCTCGTTAGAGTAAACGGTTTTGTAGACGGTGGCTTCCTAGCTCAATGAACTGATTTATATCAGCACTCCGAAACAAGCGGACTGAAGTCCGCTCTTTAATTCATCAGAGCCACATTATTAAACTAAATAATGTGGCCAGATTAGTACTTAAAGGTTTATTTACCCGCAGCTTTTGCTGAGTCAATTTTAGAACCACAAGACATTTCACCGCCTTTCATGTCCATACCACCCATACCACCACCTTTCATTTTTTCCATCATTGCGCCGCAAGACATTTCACCACTCTTCATTTTTTCCTTCATGCCTCCGCATGACATTTCGCCGCTTTTCATTTTTTTCATCATAGCACCACATGACATTTCACTGCTTTTGCCAGAATCTTTTTTCATATCACCACAAGAGCCTTCTTTGCCCTTCATCATAGCTCCGCATGAACTCTCCATGCCTTTTTTCATTTTATCGCCATCCATCATGCCGCCACATTTGCCTTCACCGCACTTGGCTTCAGTCGCTTTTTCCATCGCACCGCAAGAACCTTCTTTCCCTTTCATCATGGCACCGCATGAATTTTCCTGGCCTTTTTTCATTTTATCGCCATCCATCATGCTGCCACATTTACCTTCGCCACATGCAGCTTCATTAGCTTTTTTAGATGACTTTCCACCCCATGGGACAACATTGTAGCTTGTTTCAGCAACCTGCATGTAGCCATCAGATAACTCTGTCATGGCAAATGGGTTTGCTTCTGCATTGACAGGTGTTGCAGTAAAAGCAGAAACAACAGCAGTACTCATCGCAGCAGCTAAAGGCGTTTTATTATTTTTCATGGATATCCCCTCAGTTTTATATAATTTTTATAATGAATCTATTGAACTCATAATTTAAATACAGAGTTCAAAGTTAATACCCAAATCAGCTTAACCGCCAAGGTATCAATCCTCCGACTATACAGAATAATTCAAGTTCCATCTAGGGGTTAACTTTCTGTTTTATCTTTAAAGTCACATAAATCTTCTATCATGCAACTTTGACAACGAGGTTTTCGTGCAATACAGGTATAGCGACCATGTAATATTAATAAGTGATGGGCATCTAATTTGTGCTTTTTTGGCACCCATTTTTCTAAGTTTTTTTCAACCTCTAATACATTTTTACCTTTTGCCAGCCCCGTTCGGTTAGAAACTCTAAATATATGGGTATCAACCGCTATTGTTGGCTGACCAAATGCTGTATTTAAGATAACATTAGCGGTTTTTCGTCCAACCCCCGCGAGTGCCTCTAGCTCTTCTCTGGTTTGAGGAACTTCACTATTATGTTTATCAATCAGTCTCTGACAGAGTTTTATAATATTTGCGCCTTTAGTGTTAAATAATCCTATCGTTTTGATATATTCTTTCAAACCATTTTCCCCCAAAGCTAAAATAGTCTGAGGTGTATTGGCTCGCGGGAATAATTTGGCCGTTGCTTTATTAACGCCTTTATCGGTTGCTTGTGCAGACAAAACAACGGCAATCAGTAGCTCAAAAGAGCTTGAGTACTGTAACTCAGTTTCTGGGTTTGGAATTTCTATGGCCAGGCGATCAAACATCGCAAGACGGGTTACTTTGTTCATTTTATTGAAAAATTATAAATTTAGCGCCTTATCAAAACGACTCGATGAGAACCCTTTCAGTATTTGTCCATTAATCACGGTAAGAGGAACTCCTGCATAGCCTGGCGCTATCTTTTGTTTTCTAGATTTTGCATCGGCATCATTTTCAATATTATAACTATTAAAAGGAATGTTATTTGATCGCAAATAGGCCATCGCTTTTTTGCAATATGGACACCAACTTGTAATATAAATATCAACTGAAGGTTTTGTTAACTCTTTATTTAAAGTTTGCTCAACAGTTTTTTCCTTTTTTAGTGAAAGAACGCTAGAGCTACCCTCACATTTTTTACTGGAATAAATAGTTTGCCCACTAGCCGTCTTACATTTATAGATTGCAGCAGAAGCTGGAACCACAAATTGAGTCGTTAATAGAATAATGAATATTAGTTGATAGTTTTTTATAGCGAATATCAAAGTATTTCCTCATAAATGTGTAAGCCAATTAATAGAGCTGCCCTTATATTTAAGATAGCATTGATTTTAGATTAGCCAAATTTGCTTTGCCGCGTTGCTTAATCACCTCAGGCTCCAATTGTTTTTTATTATTCCATTCCAGATCTTCTTCAGGCAATTCATTTAAGAAACGACTTGGCTCACATTCAGTCACTTCGCCATAACGTTTTCGATGAGTACAATAGCTTAAGGTACAGCTTTTTTGCGCGCGGGTTATACCAACATAGGTTAATCGTCGTTCTTCTTCAATATTATCGGTTTCTATACTGGCTTGGTGCGGCAAGATATTTTCTTCCACACCAATTAAAAAAACATGGGGGAACTCCAGTCCTTTAGATGCATGTAAAGTCATTAAACTGACCTGATCACCTGCCTCTTCTTCCTGGTTTCTTTCCATGATATCCATTAACAGTATTTTGGCGATAATATCAGCAAGCGTCGTCTCTTTGTCAGTTTCTTTATCCGCAATACGTTTTAACCATTCAATTAAATCATAAACATTTTTAATTTTACGTTCTGCGGCAGCTTGAGTTTTGCTATTTTCATGCAGCCAGGCTTCATAATTGATTTGCTGAATAAACTGCTCAATCACTTTAAAGGTATCGCCTTTTTCAATTTTATCTGCGGTATCACGCACCCAATCAGTAAATTTTTTTAATCGATAAATCGATTTTTCAGGTAATGATTGAGTCAATCCCAGTTCATAACAGGCAGCAAACAAAGTGATATGCCGTTCATTGGCATAGGCCCCCAGTTTTTCCAGTGTAGTAGGACCAATTTCTCGCCGAGGTGTATTAATGATTCGCAGAAATGCCGCATCATCATCCTGATTAACAAATAAGCGTAAATAAGCCAGAATATCCTTGATTTCTGAAAAAGCAAAAAAGGATGTACTGCCACTGATAAAGTAAGGGATATTATTTTCCCTTAAACTGCCTTCAAACAAACGGGACTGATGATTACCTCGGTATAAAATAGCGTAATCAGCATAGTTACCCCCATGCTTAAATTTATGATGAATAATTTCAGAAACAATCTGTGCCGCTTCGGTACGGTCATCTTTATGGCTAATAACTTTTAATGGATCACCAAACCCCAGGTTACTCCACAATTTCTTTTCAAAAGCATGCGGGTTATTAGCGATTAAGTGATTGGCAACTTTAAGTATTCGTCCCGCAGAACGGTAATTTTGCTCCAGTTTAATCACTTGCAGACGCGAATAGTCTTTCTCTAATTGAGCTAAATTTTCAGGTTGAGCACCGCGCCAGGCATAAATGGATTGATCATCATCACCAACCACGGTAAACCGACCTAAATTACCTGCAAGTAAGCGCACTAATTCATATTGAGTAATATTAGTATCTTGATACTCATCAACCAGCAAATAACGAATTTTATTTTGCCACTTTTCTAACACATCAGGATGTTGTTGAAACAATAAAACAGGCAGTAAAATTAAATCATCAAAATCTATCGCGTTATAAGCTTTTAAATTTCGATTAAAATCAGCGTAAAGTAAAGCAATGGGGTGAGTTTCATCTGTAGCATTACTTATTGCATGTTCAGGTGTAATAAAAGCATTCTTCCAGTCACCAATTTGCTTATTGTAATAATCAACCGCATCAATATCCCAGTCACTAGCACCATGAGCAATTAAATTGCGTAACAAGGTGAGTTTGTCTTGTTCATCAAATAAAGTCAGTGTTGACTTATATCCCAGCGCTTTGTGCTCTTTACGCAGAATATCCAACCCCAAAGAATGAAAAGTTGAAACGCGCAAACCTCTACTTTGTTTATCATCCAATAACTTGTTCACCCTTTCTTTCATTTCTCTGGCGGCTTTATTGGTAAATGTAAGCGCGGCAATATGACGGGCAGCCGTCCCTTGCTGGACTAAATAGGCTATTTTTTCAGTAATAACACGGGTTTTGCCACTGCCAGCCCCAGCTAAAACTAATAGCGGGTGATCAATGGTTTTAACAGCCTGTTGCTGTTGCGGGTTTAGTTTTGCCACTGTTATTTCTGTCTGTCCAATTTTCTATAGGCAATAGCCTCACTTAGATGTGATATTTCTATCTGTTCTGAATGAGCTAAATCAGCGATGGTTCTGGCTAGTTTTAAAATACGATGGTAAGCCCGGTGAGACAAACCAAATTGATCCATCGCCTGTTCTAATATCTGATGGCCTTGTTCTGATAAAGTGCAATATTTTTTCACTTCAACTGCTGTTAAAGCTGAATTTACTTTTCCACAGCGCGCCATCGCAAATGTTCTTGCAACAACAACACGCGCTCTAATTTGAGCACTTGTTTCTTCGCCTTCTGGTGAACCTTTTCGTAAAACCTCATGCGAAACACGAGGCACCTCAAGATGCATATCAATGCGATCTAACAAGGGCCCCGAAATTTTAGCGCGATATTTCGCCACCTGCTCCTCTGTACAGTGACATCGACCTGATGGGTCGCCCTGGTAACCACAAGGACATGGGTTCATCGCTGCAATCAATTGAAATTTAGCCGGAAAATCGGCTTGCCGACTGGCTCTAGAGATGGTGATATGTCCTGTCTCTAGCGGCTCCCTTAGCACCTCTAATACCTTTCTATCAAATTCAGGAAGCTCATCAAGAAATAAAGTCCCATTATGAGCCAAAGAAATCTCACCTGGCTTTGGGTTACTGCCTCCACCGACTAATGCAGCAGCAGACGCCGTATGATGAGGCGCTCTAAAAGGCGGTTTAAGCCAGTGGTCAATATCCAGCCCTTTATCACTAATGGATGTAATAGCCGCTGTTTCTTGAGCCTGTTGTTCGGTTAATTCTGGAATAATGCCTGGCAATCGTGATGCAAGCATAGATTTCCCCGTTCCAGGTGGCCCAAGCATCAGTAAATTGTGAGCCCCGGTTGCAGCAATTTCAAATGCTCTTTTAACATGGAACTGCCCTTGAACATCAGAAAAATCTATTGAAGCTTTGGGTTCTGTTTTTGTTTGCTCGGGGATAAAAGACAATAAAGACTTCTGTCCACCTATATGAGCACAAACTTCCAGTAAACTAGTTGCAGGAAGAAGTTCCACCTGCTTAACCAAGGCTGCCTCAGTTGCATTACTAGTAGGCAGAATAAGTTTTCTTTTTGCATCACGGCTATGAATTGCAATAGGCAAAGCACCTAAAATAGGCCGTAACTCGCCACTAAGCGAAAGCTCTCCCACACACTCATATTGATCAAGTTGTTTTTTTGGTATCTGATCTGAGGCCGCCAATATACCCAATGCAATAGCAAGATCAAAGCGCCCACCTTCTTTTGGTAAATCCGCAGGGGCAAGGTTAATAGTGATTCTCTGGATAGGAAACTCAAAATGTGAATTTAAAATAGCACCACGCACTCTATCTTTACTTTCTTTTACAGCTGTTTCTGGCAAGCCAACAATAGAGAGCTGAGGAAGACCGTTAGTTACGTGAACTTCAACAGTTACAAGAGGGGCATCAATACCAGAACGACCTCTGCTATAGACAATGGCAAGTGACATACAATTTTTATGTTTTTATATAAACGAGCTGAATATTGTACTTGAATTAGCAAAATGTTTATCTAACAATAATCCTTTGATTGACTGAAATTGACCCAGAGTGTGTGAAAACTCGAAATTTACAAGTACGGTGGTAAAACAAAGTAGATTTATAGTTAAATCCATTTGAAAAGTAGAACAAACTAAGTAATTCAGTCTCAGTTTTAATGCTGATTTGTAATGTTATTCCTTTTGTTTCTGAAATTCTGGAGTTTTCACACAGTCTGGACCCATTGCAGTCTGTCGATAAATTATTTTTTAGATGTTACCTGGCAAACTCAATCTAGTATAATTCCTTCTAGATCATGACTTCAATTCTAACGG
>ENA-ORXI01000349-ORXI01000349.1-sediment-metagenome-genome-assembly--contig:-NODE-349-length-37484-cov-6.316625_pt1 | contig 37484 bp, 35 predicted proteins | sample MGYA00237861_ERZ511468 | MGnify/ENA primary metagenome ERZ511468 (study PRJEB26299, sample SAMN06266213) | sediment metagenome | isolation source: Hudson Canyon methane seep mesocosm | place: USA:Hudson... | reverse complement strand
GTGGTGATACTTAAAAATATTTTTTCATAGTTCATTAAAGAGATGTCAGTATTTTTACCGCTGAGAGTTGATTTTGTTTAAACACAGCTTCATCTGCTTTTTTTGCTCCCACTCCAAAAAGTCCCGGATTTCCGATTGCTTGCATGCAGTTTTTTATTGCAACTGAGAGTTTATCTGCATTTTCTTTTGTAAGAGTTGGTTCTAAGAGTTTATAATATTTGTTTGCTTTTGCAAGCATTACCTTTGAAATATTATAGGTTTTAATATTTTTTAAACCCCCGTCCAGTCGTCTACTAATTTCTGCTGCGAGTGAAATATTTAACCATTTATGTATTTTCATACTGTCTTGATCTTCGATGGCTTTGTTTAAAGAAGAAAATAAATTATCATTAAGTACCGTAGATAAATATGTATAGTTTTTTTTAGCTTTGTCAAACTCTTTTTTTGCATTTTTATAATCATTTTTGTTGACATATTTTAAAATGGCTTCTCTTGAGTCTATAGTGGGTTCTTTTCCTGCTGCTGCATAAGAGTATGCCAGTAGGTTGGTTGAACAAAAAGTCACTAATAAAAACAGTACTGTTTTTTTGAATAAATTCATTTTTTTCCTTCTTTATTGGTAATGTTATTGAAAATTAATATCAATATACTAATGTAAATAAACTTTAGATTTTCTTTTAAATAAAATGAATAATGTAAGTATCCGTAAAAACAGCACAGGAGAAAGATTACTTATCTCGTATTCCCTCGCCTGTTGTCTGTAACGTTTAAATGATATTTTTATGAAGAGAGTAAATAAACTACTGTTGTCTTATTCCCAATTTAAAATAACTTTACCTGATTTCCCTGATGTCATGACATCGAAACCTTTTTGAAAGTCATCAATTTTGAACTCATGCGTGATGATGGGATTTAAGTCTAATCCTGATTGTACTAAATTTGCCATTTTGTACCAAGTCTCAAACATTTCTCTTCCATAGATTCCTTTTATTTGTAATCCTTTGAAGATGACTTCATCCCATGAAATTGTCATTTCATTGGGTGGAATTCCAAGCATGGCTATTTTGCCTCCATTGTTCATGTGTTTTAACATGGACCTAAATGCCGAGGGTGCTCCTGACATCTCTAGTCCCACATCAAAACCTTCACACATCAACAAATTTTCCATAACTTCATCCAAGGATTCATTAGCAACATTGACCGTTCTTGTTGCGCCCATTTTTTTTGCCAAATCTAATCTGTAATCATTTATATCCGTGATTACAATATGACGTGCTCCCACGTGAGAAGCCACAGCAGCTGCCATTGCCCCAATGGGTCCAGCTCCTGTAATTAACACATCTTCACCCACCATATCAAAAGACAGAGCTGTGTGCACTGCATTTCCAAAAGGATCAAAGATGGCGGCTTGAGAGTTGGTGATGTCATCGTTGAGTTTAAAGGCATTAAATGCAGGCAGACATAAAAATTCGGCAAAACACCCCTGTCTGTTTACTCCAACACCTTCTGTATTTCTACATAAGTGCCTTTTCCCTACTCTACAATTTCTACAATGTCCACAAGTTATATGTCCTTCACCAGAAACTCTGTCTCCAATTGCAAACCCATTAACTCCAGCTCCAACTTCAACAACCTCACCTACAAATTCATGACCTACAATCATAGGAGTTGGTATTGTTCTTTGTGCCCACTCATCCCAATTGTAAATATGCATATCCGTTCCACAAATGGCTGTTTTTTTAATTTTAATTAATAAATCATTATGTCCTGGTTTTGGAATAGGTGCATCGACACTCCATATTCCTTTTTTATTATGCAGTTTTGACAGTGCTTTCATCATTTAATTACTCCTAATTCTATACCTACACTTACAAAAGATTCAACTGCAAATTTTAATTGCTCTTTTGTATGCGCAGCTGATACTTGTACTCTGATTCTTGCTTGATTATGAGCAACAACTGGAAAAGAAAATGCGATGACATAAATACCGCGTTCTAGAAGTTTATCCGCCATCATTGAAGCCAATTTTGCATCTTTTAGCAGTACTGGAACAATAGCATGACCTTCACCTTTTAATGTAAAACCAGCAGCAGACATCTCTTGCCTAAAATATTGGCTGTTGGATTTCAACCTATCTAATATCTTGGAAGAATTTTGCAGTAGGTCAATGGCTTTGATGGAAGCAGCTGTTACCATAGGTGCCAAAGAGTTTGAGAACAGATAAGGACGTGAAAATTGTCTGAGATATTCAATAATAACAGCGCGTCCTGAGGTATACCCTCCGCTTGCTCCGCCCAAGGCTTTCCCTAGAGTTCCTGTATAAATATCTATTTTATCTTCCACTCCATAATGAGAAGGTGTTCCTCTTCCATTTTTCCCTAACACTCCAATACTGTGTGAATCATCCACCATCACCAAGGCATCATATTTTTGAGCAAGTGAGCAAATATCGGGCAAATTCGCAATGGATCCATCCATAGAAAAAACACCATCTGTGACGATTAATTTATATCGTGCATCTTTTGCACTTACGAGTTGCTCTTCCAAATCTTGCATATTTGAATTTCTGTATCGGTATCTTGAAGCTTTGCACAAGCGTACTCCATCAATGATACTTGCATGATTTAGTTCATCACTGATGATGGCATCTTCTTTGCCCAGAATCGTTTCAAATAAGCCTGTGTTGGCGTCAAAACAAGAAGAATACAAAATTGTATCTTGGGTACCTAAGAAAGAAGAAATACTTCTCTCTAAATCTTTATGGATGGTTTGAGTTCCACAAATAAATCGTACTGAAGCTACTCCATAACCGTAATCTTTTAACGCATCAGTGGCAGCTTGTTTTATTTCATTGTTTGAAGCCAGCCCTAAATAGTTATTGGCACAGAAATTTATAACTTCTTTGCCGTTGTTTAATGTGATATTAGATGCTTGTGATGAATTGATAATTCTTTCACTTTTATATAAACCACTTTGTTTTACTTTTGCTAGCTTATCTTGTAAGTCATCCAAAAATATCTTACTCATATTATGCTCCTTAAGCTTATAATATATTTCTAAATTTATCTTACTTCAGCTTATGTTAAAAAGTGCTTATTATGCAATTAATATGTAATATTTATGTAACTTTTAAAACTAAATTTTATTGTGGTATTGTTAAGGACTAAGGACTTAATCGATGGGTAATCAATAAATTTTGAAGCAGCAATTGAAAAGTCAGATCGAGCATTATATGCTGCCAAAAAAACACGTAGAAATAGAGTTGTAATCAATATTGAATAAAATTATTTGTATTTTTGAACTGTATATCCTTCTCTTTTAAGTTGTTGTAAAAGTCCGTGTTGTCCCACTAAGTGTGCAGCACCTACTAAAATAAATTCTGTTTTTTCATTTCCAAACAGTGACTCAAGTATAGGCATCCAGTTATTGTTTCGTTCAACCAATAAACTTTGATAAAGTTTTGGTGTATTTTTTTTCATATCAGTAACAAAAAGTCTATTTAAGGCTCCTATACTTCCATTTTTCCAAGCAGAAATAATTCTACTGAAGTATTTTTTTGATTTTTTCAAATCTTTGAGAGATTGAATCACCAAATTATTTTCATTTCCTTCACCCATTGTTGAAAGGTAATTAATATGACTTTCTACGCTTTCAAGCTGTCCAAGCTGCTTATTATCATTTAAAGCTTTTTTAAAATAAAAGCTGTCTACTCCTTGTGCATCTATTCCCATATTTTTTAACTCAATGACTGTTAGAGTTAAAATTATCATTGCAGGTTTAAAGTTTTCAAAATGTAATATATCAACTCCTCGTGATTGTGCATGTTTTTTTAATGCATTATAGGTTTTAGTACTTAGAACGGTTGAGAGTTTCTTTCCTTTTTTAAGAACCATAGCAGAGATCATTTCTTTTTGAAGATTTGGATCTTCTAATTTTTTTAAATTGGTTTCAAAATATATAGTATGAGAGTTTTTATACGCCATTTCATACTCTTTTGGAAGTGGGTAATCTTTTGAACGTAAAAGATGAATTGTACCACCCAGATAGATTACATCATCTTCTTTTTGTATTTTCCATACTGCAGATTGAGCAAATAAAACAGTTTGTAATAAGAATAATAAAATTAAAATTATCTTTTTCATTGAATGTCCTTTTAATGGCTTAATTATATCAAAAAATAATAAAAAACATAATTTACCTAGCTATTAGTATTTTACCTAGACTTTAAATGTATTAATGTATTATTAATGTATTTTAAAAATGTTTTTTAAGGAAATTTATGAAAAAAATAATTTTGACTACTTTTTTATTAATAACGGCCTTAATGTCATCGAACACTGAAGTTCAAAGTTATTATGGTCAATATGATATCAAGACAAAAAAAATTGGGAATGCAGCAAAAAGTTTAAAAGAGCCTATTCAGGAAAATTGGGTTTTTGAAACCAAATCCAATAAAAAATATAATATTGCAGTTTTATTTCCACATGTAAAAGATTCTTATTGGTTGGCTATTAATAATGGAATTCTAAAAGAAGCAAATAGGTTAGGTGTTACGTTTGATTTATATGAAGCTGGTGGTTATAATAACTTTGGTAAGCAAAAAAGACAATTCTTAAAAGCTATGAAAAATAATTATGATGGAATAATTTTAGGTTCAATTTCTTATAACAAATTAAATGAAGACATAAAAAATTCTAACATTCCAGTTGTTGAAGTTACAAATGACATAGAAGCACAATATATAAAAGCAAAATCTTTGGTTTCGTTTTTTGATATGGGTTATAAAGCAGCTTTATATGTGATAACAGATTCAAAAAATAGTTATAAAAATGTGGCTTTTTTACCTGGGCCAAAAAACTCAGGGTGGGCCGATGATACCTATTTGGGTTTTAAACAAGCACTTAAAGATAATAATATTAAAAATATCAAAGTTTATAATCCCATATTTGGTGATACAGGAAAAGTAACGCAAAAAGGTCTTATTAAAAGAGCAATAAAAAAATACGAAGATGTAGATTATTTAGTAGGAAATGCCGTTGCTGCATCAATTGCTCCTGATGTATTAGCGTCTTTAAACCAAAAACACACAAAAATTGTATCAACTTATATCATTCCTGAAGTATTTAATCTCATTAGACAAGGAAAAGTCGCTGCTGCGTCTTCAGATATGACTATTGTTCAAGGAAAAATTGCCTTAGATATGATGGTTAAAATTTTAAATGGGAAAAAACCAGGGGTAGATTTTGCTTTTAGAGCTGGACCCAATATTCCTGTAGTGACTAAAAAAAATATTGTTAAATATAAATATATCTCTATATTTGGTGAGAAAAATTTTGATGTGGTATTTTCAAATAAATGATTAAATTAGTTTATAAAATAGTTGCTCCAATTATTATTGGATTTATATTATTCTTTTCTATTCTTCTGTATTATGTGACTCAATCAGAAGGGACAATTGTGAAAAAATTGGAAAATCTGGTCCAAACAATAACCATAAAACAATTTGAGGATAGAACAAAAGACAAATTAGATTCAGAATCTGAATATTTAGATTTCACAGCATCACTTGCTGCTAAAGTTGCGGGCGAATACGTTTATAATTATGATACCATAAACGTAGAAAAGCCATTATCCCGTTTTTTGTCATTAAAAAGTATAGATGCAATTTTAGTTTATGATACCATTGGCAATGAAAATTTTATCGTGCTTATAAAAAATAAAGAAGGGAAAATTCATAAGGTAAAAGTGTTACCTGAGTATTTTAATTCGTATAAAAAATTTCAAAAAGATATGATTCTAACCAATGAAGATTTATTAAATGAAAATTATGGGTATGTAATCTTATTTTATAATGAAAATCATGTAAAACAATCTATTGAAAACAATAAAAATGATGTTTTTAAAGCCATTAAAGCCATTAAAAACCAAATTCAAGAAGACTTATCCGAAACATTAAAAAATCAAACTCTTTTTATCATTGTAATTAGTGTTATACTATCTCTGTTTATACTTTTTATGGTTCGTCAAGTTGTTTTAGTCTCTTTATCCAAATTAAAACATGGGCTGGACGATTTTTTTGATTTTCTACAAAATAAAAAAGAAAATATCAATAAAATAGATATTAATACCAATGATGAATTTGCACAAATGGCAAACTCTATTAATGAAAATATAGCAATTAGTGCAAAATTACATGAAGAAATACATGATTTAAATGCCAATTTAGAAGATAAAGTTGAGAAAAAAACAAAAGAGTTGGAAATATCAAAAGTAAAAGCAGAGGAAGCCACCAAAGCAAAATCTGAATTTCTTGCAAATATGTCGCATGAGATAAGAACACCTATGAATGGAATCATTGGAATGAGTCACTTGGTTTTACAAACAAACTTAAATGATAAACAAGCACGATATGTTCAAAAAATTGACAACTCTGCAAAATCACTCTTGGGTATTATTAATGATATTTTAGACTTTTCTAAAATTGAAGCAGGTAAATTATCCATTGAAAATATAAACTTTGACCTTTTTAAAGTCATTGACAGTGTTATTAATTTAATAGAATTAAAAGCACATGAGAAAAATTTAGAATTAATAGTGAGTTATAGTCCCAATATTGGTAAAAATTTTCACGGAGATCCTTTGAGAATTTCTCAAATATTAACAAATCTTCTGAGTAATGCAGTTAAATTTACCTCTGATGGAGAAATAGGAATTTATATAAGTAAATCCCATACCAATAAATTCAAATTTGAAGTCAAAGATACGGGGATTGGATTAACTAAAAACCAACAATCAAAATTATTCAACTCCTTTATACAAGCAGATGGAAGTACCACCAGAAAATACGGAGGTACGGGACTAGGTTTGACTATTTCTAAACAATTAGTTGAATTGATGAATGGTAAAATATGGGTTGAGAGTAAAATTGATGTAGGGAGTAATTTTATCTTTGAGTTGGAGTTAAAAGAATTAGATAACAAACAAGAAGTAAGCCCTAACTTCAGTAATAAAAGAGTACTTATTGTAGATGACAATGAAACCTGGCAAAAAATACTTGTATCGTTATTAAGTAACTTTGGTTTAGAAGTTGATATTGCAAACAGTGGGTATGCTGCACTAGATATTTTACAAGATAATGAAAAACAATATGATTTGATATTAATGGATTGGAATATGCCTGAACTCGATGGTGTAGAGACAACCAAACTTATTAATGAAAAGTGTACTTGGAAAAAACCACCTATGGTTATTATGATTAGTGCTTTTAGACAAGAGAGTATTGTTCAACTCGCACGTGATGTAGGTATTGAAATATTTTTACAAAAACCTATTAATCCATCACTGTTAAATAATATTTTAAGTGGCGTTTTTTTAGATGATATAAAAATGGATTATTCTGCTCAATTACAAAATAAAGCATTACAAACCAGTATTCAAACCCTGCGAGGTAATAAAATACTTTTAGTAGAAGATAATATAACAAATCAAGACATCATTCTTGGGTTCTTAGAAAACAGCGGTATAATAATTGATATCGCTGTTAATGGGGCTGATGCCATAAAATTATTTAAAGCAAACAGTTATGAATTGATTTTGATGGATATTCAAATGCCTATAATGGATGGATATGAAGCTACAAAAATAATAAGAGAAAGAAATAAAAAAATTCCTATTATTGCAATTACTGCAAATGCAATGATAGAGGATGTGAAAAAAACAAAATCTGCAGGAATGAATGAACACTTAAATAAACCAATCGATGTAGAAAAACTTTATGAAATTTTACTCAAATACATTTCAAAAAAAGTTTTTACTGAGGATTTTATTATTAATGATTTTGAAACTGAGATTATTCTTCCTGATTTTAAAATTTTAGATGTAAGCGTTGGATTAAAACATTTAGCTGGAAATAAAAAACTTTATCTTAAAGTTTTAAATGATTTTTTTGATAATTATGCAAACTTAAACCTTGAAAATTTAAAAGAAGAAGATTTTAAAAGACAAACACATACAATAAAAGGTTTGAGTGCTAATATAGGGGCTATGTCACTGTATACAGTTGCAAAGGAGTTGGATGAAACTCAAAATAAAGATTTACTTGATCTGTTTTATAAAGAATTGAATCTTGTCATGAATGAATTGAAAATAAATTTGGAAGTAAAAAAATCAGAAGAAAAAGAGTTAAAAGAAAATATCTCTTTAGAAATCAAAAATGATTTATTTAATAAATTAGAACAAGCAATTAATACAAAAAGACCTAAAAATTGTGAACCTATTTTAAAAGAAATAGAAAAATATTCTTTGCAAAAAGAAGATAAAATATTTTTTAAAGAGATTAAAAAATTGATCATAAAATATAAGTTTAAAGAAGCACAAGACCTATTTAAATAAGGAATAATATGCCAAAAAATATGCCAACAATCTTAGTGGTAGATGATACAGAAACAAACATAGATATACTTGTTGAGCTTTTAGGTGATGATTACGATGTAATGGTAGCATTAGATGGTAAAAGTGCAATTGAAATAGCCAATGAAGAAGAGGTTGAACTTATATTACTTGATATTATGATGCCAGATATGGATGGATATGATACGTGTAAAATATTAAAAGATAAACCTAACACTAAAGATATTCCTATCATATTTATAACAGCAAAAGTTGATGAAGACAGTATTGAAAAAGCATATGTTAATGGGGGTATTGATTATGTCACAAAACCTTTTAAACCAAAAGAACTCATCGCGCGTATAAAAACACAACTTAAATTAAAATGTTTAATAAAACATTTAGAATATATTTCATCTCATGATGTATTAACAGGCATTTTTAACAGAAGGAAGTTTTTTGAGTTGGGTGAATACAGATTTGAAAATCAACATAAAAATTTATTTGCAATAATGATTGATATTGATAAATTTAAATTAATCAATGATACCTATGGACATCCTTTAGGTGATGATGTTATTAGATTAGTGACTAAAACAATTACCCAACATCTACCAAAAGAATCTATTTTTGGAAGACTCGGTGGTGAAGAATTTGCAATTTTGTGTAATGCCAGTTCCTCTGAAGTGGTTTTTCATGATGTAGAACTTATGCGTAAGGCAATAGAACAATTAGGGGTAGTTGCAGATAATCATGATGTTGTTAAATTTACGATTAGTGCAGGGGTTGTAAAAAACAATACTCAAATCAATACACTTGATGGTCTTTTAAAAGAAGTAGATTTGGCCTTATACAAAGCTAAAGGTGAAGGTAGAAATAGATCGGTAATTAGAAATTAGTTGATTAATTACTTTGAATATATTCTTCTTCATTTAAATGAAACACATATTTTATATAAGGAAGGACTAATAAAGTTCCTGTGATTCCAATAAGTATTGAAAGAAAAAAAATAGCAGTTGTATTTGTATATTGAGTTAAATCAAATACATATCCAAATGGAAAATAAAGAAATAATAGCAGACCTATAATTGCTTTTAATTTATATGTATTATCTTTCATTAAATTCCCTTTTCTATTGCAATTATAATTATTACAAAATAGTGTCACACCACACGTCACAAAAATAATATATGAAAACACTGTGTAATTCCTCAGGCTACACTTTTGGTTTCAATAACACTTTTCTCATTTCTGTGATTATAAATGTCATCCTTGCTTATTGTGGTATCACCTAAAAGCTTTCTTGCAGCCATAAGTCCTGTCTCCATTGCTGTATCTAAAAAAATGTACCTAAACGTTCCTTGACGTCCACACATTGTTAAATTGTCAAAGTTATTTAAATATTTGATGGTACTGTTTCTGTGTTTATTATAATCCAAATCCATAAGTGTGTATGCATGCTCTGTATGAAAAGAGAAGTAATCAACTATTTTTTCATCGATGTCAAAATTAAGTTTTAACAAATCTTTTTTTACAATTTCTAATAACTCTTCTTCCTTCATATTCCAAATCTTATCATTAACATTACAAGGTATTTCTAACATAATAGAACTTTTACCTTCAGGAGACATACTTGCTGATCTTCTTTTGGGTTCTTGTATTCTTGTTGGAAGTAAATCATAATCACTGACATATTGCCACGTATGTGGCGTAAAATCTTCTATATCTAAACCTATACATAAAAATCTTAAACTTCTAAATTTTAATTTTGATTCAAAGCCTAGGTTTAAAGACATTTCATTCATTGGAATAGTTGATATAATATGATTGGAGCTATAAGAATTATTTGAAGTGGTATGTATATTTATAATTTTGGTTTTTACATAATCAATATGTGAAATATTTTCATTTAAAACGATTTTTCCGCCCAAAGTCTCAAATTTTTTTGCCATTTTTGCAGGTAAGCTTCCAAATCCATATTTGGGATATCTGTAACTTTTGGCATAAGTTCTTACTGTTTTTTTATTTTTAAATAAGAGTTTTGATAAAACATCTTTTAAATCTATAAGTGATATTCTTTGATCCGCCCAATCTGAACTCAATTTTTTGGGTGAGACTCCCCATAGCTTCTGAGTATAAGGTCCAAAGAAATTTTTATATAATGTTTTTCCAAACCTTGAAGTTATCCAACTTTCAAAACTGTTATTATTGGGTTTTTTACGTTTTAATAATATTTTAATCGTATCAAGTGCTGCCCCTAGTAGCATAGATTTTGGCGCTGTTTTTAAAAGGTTTTTTAGATTTAAAGGGTATTCATATGTTTTATTTTGATGTAAAATAACAGAACTTCTTTGTGAAATCAATAACTCATCATCTAAAATTTCTTCTACAAAGCTTAAGAGTTCACTGTTATTTGTAATAAATCTGTGACCACCATAATCAAATCGGTATTCTTCATCATTGGTGCTTAAAACTTCTGTTTTACACTGGCCTCCAACTGTTGATTCTTTTTCTAAAATGGTAACACTTTTACCATTTTTTGCCAATTCAATTCCTGCAATTAAACCAGCAACTCCACCACCTAGTATTAATACCTCACTATTATTTTGCATAGGCGTATGTTTTTTTCCAAAGGCTTATTGCTATTATCATATAAAACCCCCATGATAACAGATGTAAAAGTGTAGGTGAAGAGTTGTATCCAAAAAGGGCTCTCAAAAAGGTCCCAAAAACACCTCTGTCATCTAAAATATAAGAAATATTATAAACTTCTTGTACCATTACAGGTATCATATCACTGGCTTGCATCATACTGACACTGCTTCCAAATAAGCCACCCGCAATAATTAAGATGAGTAATCCTGTGTATTTAAAAAATGCTTTTAATGGTATGTTTTTAGCACCTTTCATTAAGGCATAAACTAAGACAATAGATAAAACTAATCCGATAACTGCACCAATTAAACCATCTTCTAACGTTAACCCAGCATCAATACTTAATGAAGAGAAAAAAAGTACCGATTCAAAACCTTCTCGCAAAACTGCCAAAAAAGCCAAAAAAACCATACCAATAATATTTCCCGTTGATACGAGTTCTTTGATATTATCTTCCATATCCCCTTTGATTTGTTTTGATTGATTTGCCATCCAAATAACCATATAGGATAAAACGATGGTGGCAAATAAAAGTATAAATATCATAAGATAGTGTTGATAATGTTCTTCTAACCCATAAAAAACCACTTGAAAAATATATGCAATAATTAAAGAAATAATAATACCTAAACCAACACCTACGTAGATGTATTTATTATATTGTGGAACTTTTAATTTACCTAAGTATGATAAAATAATTCCAACAATCAAAAATGCTTCTAGACCTTCTCTAAAAGTAATTAAAAAACTTGCTAACATTTGTACCCTTGCGTAATCCTATTTTGGGATTAACTTTAATAATCGTTATCATTTTACTGAATAAATTATGAAAATTGTCTTAAAGGGTATTTTTTTATTTAAAAGTTTTGTAGGAGTAAAATGCCAGATAGATTAAAACTGCAATTGCTACTGTTTTTTCAGTTGATAAGATATTTAGATATTCCAATAAAATACCCAAAAGAATTACCGCTATAAAAACAAGTAATATTTTGGGATTTTTACTGTCAAATATAAAAAACATGTTTCAGCTTTTTTTTATGAGGATATGTTATTTTTTTTGTAAAGATCTATATGTAAATAAGTAGTAGATAACAGCAACAACAAGCACTAACACAGCTACATTGGTGATTGTTAAATCAACTTCAGAAGCAGTCGTTCCTCTTGTATATTGTTTTGGGTAAAATAACATCATACCCGAAAAAAACATCATAATTGAAGTGATTGCGGCAATTACTGTTGATATAACCGTTGAGTAAGTTCCTAAATAAAAATTCTTTATTGATCTAAAAACTATTCCTGTTGCAGCAAAGATTAAAATCATTACTATTATTACGTCCATTAAATTATCCTTGTGTAATTATGTGTGTTAGTATCTCTAATTCTTTATAAGAGAACTATAAAATACCCAATGCTTTTGATTTAATTTCATGAGATAATTCTTCAGCAATGATATTTTGCCATCTGTTTATGGAAATTTTGTATTCACTGTCAAATTGTTTTTGCATTTTTTCACTGAAAAAAGTACCTTCGTTTACTTTTTCAACGATTGATTCTAAATAGGTTTCAGGGTTAAGTAAATCTTTGTCTTTTTTAACATAGTCTTCTAATGCATGAACCGAGGCATGTTTTTGTAACTCAGAAAGATATTCATTCTCAAAGTCATCGGTTTCTTTTAAATGTCTAATAATTGCTATTATTGTATAAAAAACAGTTTCAGGGTCAATATCTAAAGATAATTGATTTATTTTTTTATAAGTTGATTTAACATCAAATTCTGATTGACTTACTATATGAGACAATGAAATTTGGTAGTATAATTCATACTTAGCTAAATTTTCAATAATTTTTTTATGATTAAATTGCTCTTTTATCTGTTCTTCAATTGACATATATTTCCTTTATCATAATATACATTCTATCATATATTAATTTGTTTTAATTTAAAAAATAATAATTTGTTTTAATATTAAAGTAAAAAAAGCTCTTTTAGTATTGCGTTTTGCCTGTTTTTTGAAAAATTAAATTTAAATTCACACTCTTTTAAATAATAAATAAAATTCACTGGGTTTATGCCCTTATATCTTTTTAATGAATCATCAAGAAAAAGCCAAAACTCCCTTAGTACCGAGGTCTGATTTTCAGCAGAATAAATCTTATGCCACTTGAGATATTTTTCAAAACTTTTATCTTCAAACTCATCATTGGGTTTGGGTAGGGGAGGCATGAGAAGAGTAAAAACAATATCATTGGAATAAAAACCAATAATATTTATGGCATTATAGATACTTTTAGATTTTTTAATTTTATCTTTTTGTGTGAAAAAATAATGTTCTTCGTAAGAACTTTTTTCCACAATAGAGTTTTGATATAAATTATCTAAATAGGTTGTACATAATTTTCTAAAAAGAGTAAATCTATTTTGTACTGTTCTATAGTTTAATTTTAAAACTTTAGACGTCTCCAATGCATTATAATCATCACAAAAAAAATCTATAATTTTCAAATCCAATTCTAGTTTTTTTGGACTAAATTTTCTATGGCACTCTTTACATTTTAAATAACTGTTTTTAAGAGTGTATAGTTTTGGGCAATGACAAAAAGGGCAATTATTAAATTTCATAGCATATTATACTCTTTTTTGTTCCAAAAATACATAAGAGTTAAAAAAAATTATTACATTTTTAATATAGTTGAAGTAAACTTTTAACAATTAATATAAAAGGATAACCTATGTGTCAAGATTGCGGATGCAGTATTACAGACCATCATCATCACGACCATGACCATTCACATGCGTCTAACCATTCACATGATCACTCACATGATCATTCTCACGAGCATCAAAACGCTCACGAAAATTTACATCATAACCCACAACTAAATGACAGTAAAACAATTTCTATTATTAAAAAAATATTAGATAAAAATGACCAAGAAGCAGCTCATAATAGATCTCATTTTGAAAAAAATGATGTTTTATCTATTAACTTAATGTCAAGTCCAGGAAGTGGAAAAACTACACTTTTAGAATATATGGCTGATTTAGCTGATTTTAAATTTGGTGTTGTTGAAGGTGATTTGGAGACAAATAAAGATGCTGATAGACTTAAAGCAAAAAATATTCCAGCAGTTCAGATACAAACAGGAACAGCCTGTCATTTAGATGCTTTTATGGTTCATAAAGGTCTTCATGATATGGATTTGACTGCATTAGATGTATGTTTTATTGAAAATGTTGGAAACTTAGTATGCCCAGCTTCATATGATGTAGGAAGTCACTTAAATATTGTTTTAGTTTCTGTTCCTGAAGGTGAAGATAAAATAGTAAAATATCCAGTTATGTTTAGAGCTGCTGATTTGATATTAATTACAAAAACTGATTTACTTCCATATTTTGAATATGATATTGAAGCTGAAATTGCATGTGCACGAAAATTAAATCCTCGTGCAGATATACTTGAAGTCAATACTAAAGATGAAGCTAGTATTAAAAAAGTAATCCAATGGATTAAATTTAAAAAAGAGATGAGAGGTTAATATGTGCTTATCAATACCATCACAAATAAAACATATCGATGAAGAGATGAATGTAGCAACAGTTGATACAATGGGAGTTGAAAGAAAAGCTTCTTTGGATTTGATTGACAGAGATGTTGTTATAGGAGATTATGTCCTTATTCATATTGGGTTTGCAATGAATAAAATAGATGAAGAGGATGCGTTAGAAAGTCTAAAAGTCTATAGAGAGATAATAGATAAGATGGAAGAACAAGAGCGGCTTGAGGCTTTAGAAGAAGAACGTTTAGAAGCATTACAGGCACAGCAGGTTTAGTTTTGAGTACTTTAGTATTAAAAGATTTATATGATGGTTTTAGAGATCCAGAAGTTATAAAAGCATTGGCCCATGAGATTAATGAAGAGGCAAAAAAACTCACACGTCCCATCCGAGTCATGGAAGTTTGTGGAGGTCATACTCATACCATTATGAAATATGGATTAAATCAATTAATGCCTTCATCAATAGATTTTATACATGGTCCAGGTTGCCCTGTTTGTGTGATACCAAAAGAGAGAATTGATCATGCCTTTGTTCTTGCAATGCTGAGCGATGTTATTCTTATAACACTTGGAGATATGATAAAGGTACCAGGAAGTAAAGGAAGCCTGCAAAAAGCCAGAGCCAAAGGTGCTGATGTTCGATTTGTTTATTCTCCTATGGATACGATTAAAATAGCTACTGAAAATCCAGATAAAAAAGTAATCTTTTTTGCAATTGGTTTTGAAACAACAACTCCAATGACTGCAGCACTCGTTGATTATGTAGTCAAAAATGATATCAAAAATATTTTGTTTCATATAAACCATGTAACCGTTCCTGAACCAATGGTTGAACTTCTTGATTCCCATGATGAACAAGTAAATTCTTATGATAATCAAATAGATGCATTTATTGGTCCTGCACATGTGAGTGTTATTAGTGGAAGTAAGATTTATGAGAGATTTCCAAGAGATTATAATATTCCTGTTGTTGTAAGTGGATTTGAGCCAATAGATGTGATGCAAGCCATGTTAATGATTGTAAAACAGTTTACTCAAAATAGATGTGAGCTTGAAGTTCAATATACCAGAAGTGTTACTTATGACGGAAATTTACGGGCACAAGAGTTAATCAATAAATACTTTTTTGCACATGGCAAGTTTAAGTGGAGAGGTTTGGGACGAGTTCCCAATAGTAAACTTAACTTAAGAGAGCAGTTTGCTTCTATTGATGCTGAAGTAATATATAAAGATATTTTACCAATAGATGAAATTGATGATCATCACTTATGTATTTGTGGTGATATTATGAGAGGTATTGCAAAACCAAATGAATGTACTGTATTTGGAACTATTTGTAAACCAAGTAATCCAATGGGTAGTTGTATGGTAAGCAGCGAGGGTGCCTGCTCCGCCTACTATAAATACGGAAATTTGATTTAGGGAATCATCTTTTGTCCTAACTCTTCGTTAGAAATATAAATTTAGATACTCACTTACTGAAGTAAGCTCCTACCTAAATTTATATTTCCGCCTTGATTTAGAACAAAATCTAATACCTTAAATCAAATTTATACTTAGATAAAGAAATAGGATAAAAATGAAAACAATAGATTTAGCACATGGAAATGGTGGCGAAGAGAACAACGAACTAATAAGTAAGATATTTTATAAAAATTTTAAAAATGAAATTTTAGAAAAAAGTGAAGATGCTGCTGTTATTCAAGATGGGACATTGGCTTTTTCTACTGATAGTTTTACAGTGAGTCCTATTGTTTTTTCTGGTGGTGATATAGGGAAGCTTGCAGTTTGTGGGACGTGTAATGACTTAGCAATGATGGGTGCGAAACCAAAGTATATGACATGTGCCGTTATCATTGAAGAAGGGTTTGAACAAAGAACTTTAGAGCGAATTGTAAAGTCTATGAAAAAAGAGCTTGAGATAAATGGAGCAATCGTTGTAAGCGGTGATACAAAAGTAGTGCCAAAGGGAAGTGTTGATCAAATATTTATCAATACAACAGGAATAGGGGAGATTCAAAAAAAAGGAATTTCATCAAACTCAATTACTACTGATGATGTTATTCTTGTCTCAAACTCTATTGGAAAACATGGTGCCACTATATTTGCAAACAGAGAAGGTATTGAACTCTCTTCTTCTTTACAAAGTGATTGTGCTTCATTGTGGCCTGTGGTAGAAAAACTTATCCAAAATGATGTGAAAATTACAGCCCTAAGAGATGCGACACGAGGTGGGGTGAGTGCTGTGTTAAATGAATGGGCAAAACAATCAGATGTATGTATTGAAATCCAAGAAAAAGAAATTCCAGTTTGTGAAGAAGTAAATGGTATTTGTGAAATGTTGGGTTTCGAAGCATTAGCTTTAGCAAATGAAGGTACCTTTGTATTAGCAATTAAAAAAGAAGATGAACAAAAAGCTTTAGAGGTATTACAAAGTATTGAGACTTCAAAAGAAGCAAAGGTTATTGGAAAAGTAACTCAACAATATGAACAAAAAGTTATTCTTCATTCTGCTTGGGGTACGAAAAGATTCTTAGATACCCCCACCGGTGAACTTTTACCAAGGATTTGTTAAATGCATGAGTATTCAATAGTCCAATCATTATTAGAGAGCTGTGAAAATCATGCTAGTGAAAATGAATCAACAAAAGTATTAAAAGTAATTGTAAAAATAGGAGTATTAAGTGGTGTAGAACCGCAGCTTCTTGAGACGGCTTTTAATACTTTTAAAGAGGGCACTATTTGTAATGATGCTTTGTTTATACTCAATCATCAAAAAGTAGTAATAGAATGTTATGAATGCAAAAAAAACAGTACTTTAGATAAAAATGAATTTGTCTGTCCTAACTGCTGTAGCAGTGATGTTAAAGTCATTGATGGAGAAGAGATGTTTTTAATGAGTTTGGAGATGGAATAAGCTAACTCTTAGCCGCGTTAGCTTTATTCCATTGTACTATTTTTCTGTCTTCTTGAATAATATGTTGAACAAGCGCACTGTCAATTAATCTGGCTAACTCTTTTTCAAACAATTCAATATTCATCGAAGGAAGTTTTAGTACAAAATTATTCATACTTTTTATAATATCTTCATGTAACTTTTTATGTTCTTCTCGTTTGGGGTAAAAAATTTTAGACATAAAATCTTCTTCATGATTAAAATGAACTTTCATATAATCGTACAGACTTGTTATTACCTCTTTAACTTTTTCATTTCTTTCTTGGGTGTTTGAAAGATCAAATGCTTCTTGTGCTATTTCAAAAAGCTGTTTATGCTCATTATCAATAGTTTTATCATCAACACTGTAAATGTCTTTCCATCCAAAAGTTTTTCTCAAATCTTCTATCGAGGTATTCCAGATTTTTATTTTTTTGTCTTCTATGAGTATATGTTTTATAAAATACTCTTCTATTAACTCTGAGAGTTTTTTTTCAATTTCTGTAATATCTAAGTTGCTTAAATGAGTAACTAAATGGGTCAATAAATTTAATATATTTTTATGAATAATTTTATGATTGGTTAATTCAGGAAAATCAATACTTTCCATAAAGGCTTCTTCATTTGAAAAATGAGTTTTAATGTAAGTGAAGAGTTCTGATATAATTTCCTTTAATTGAACTTTTTCTTTATCATCATTGTGTAGAGCATTAATACTCAGAGCTTTTCTTGCAATAGCAAATAATTTTTGATGTTCATTGTCAATTTTATAATCACCGATATTGTATTCAGATTTCCAAGTGATTTCATTTATATTTAAGTCATGTTCCATAGATATTCCTATAATTTTAATTATATATATTATATTGAAATATTATTTAATAATTTATTTTAATAATTTATTTATAATTTGAAATTATTAGCTATAATAATATTATGACTTACTAATACTATTATAAGGCTTTATACTATGGTTGATGTTAAAAGTGTAAAAGAAATAGCTTCTTCATTTAGCTTACTTTATGTTGAAGATGACAAAGATATCGCACAAGCATTTATTACTTATTTATCTAAAATATTTAATGAAGTTGTTTATGCTGAAAATGGCGAAGAGGGCTTAGAATTATATAAACAAGGTAATTATGAACTTGTGATTACAGATATAAATATGCCAAAAATGAATGGACTTGATATGTCTGCTGAAATTAAAAATATCAATTCACATCAAAATATTATTGTCGTTTCTGCTCATTCTGAAGTTGAATTTTTTTTAAATTCCATAAAACTAGGTATTGATGGATATATAATAAAACCAATAAATTATGTGGATATGAATAATGCATTATTTAAAATTGTCACTAAGATTAAAAAATTTAAAGAATATGATATCAATGTCAAACAACAGCAAGAACTTCTTTCTCAAGTCAGTAAAAATAATTCGCAACTGCGACAATATACTGAGATGTTAGATAAAGTAGCCATTGTTTCAAAAACAGATTTGAAAGGGCATATCACTTACGTAAATGATGTTTTCTGTAATGTTGCTGGATATACAAGAGAAGAACTAATAGGGAAAAATCATAATATTATCAGGCATCCAGATATGCCTAAAGTAGTATTCAAAGAACTATGGGAAACAATAAAAAAAGGTGAAGCTTGGAGTGGGTCTATTAAAAATAAATCTAAAAATGGTCAGCCTTATTTTGTATTTGCCACTATCATGCCTTTATATGATGCTTCAAATGAAAATATTATAGAGTATATTGGTATACGGTTTTTAACCACTGAAGAAGAAAATGAAAAAAGAGAATTTCAAAAACAAGTCATTCAAAATATTAAAGAGTTTCGAAAAACAAATTTTGATGCAACTAAAAAAATAGAAATATTAGAAAAAACCGTACAAGATTTATCCTCTGAAGATATTTATAAAACAAAAATAATGCAAGATTTAAAAGTAAAAAATAAAAAATATCTCAGTCAAATAGATTTTTATGAAAAAGAGATGAATAAAAAAAGCACCAGTATGCGAAATACTTTAGATAATACCAATTCAAATGTTAAAGTAATTACAGAAAACTACAGAAAATCATTGATAACAATGGATGCTCAACTAAAAGAAATAGAATTTTTAAAAGAAGATGATGCCTTAAGAAAAAAAGAGATAGTCAGCCTTCAAGGAAAGCTCAACGAGCAAAGAGAAGTCGTTAAAGGTTTAAGAGATACGATTAAAAATATTGAAAGTTCAGATAAAGATGTTGAGGCCAAACCAAAACATTTTTGGGATAAATTATAATAATCTTTAGATATTGAAGGGAAGAAATGTTTGATATAAAAGTATTGCGCGAACTCACTAAAGATTATACGGTTTTGTATGTTGAAGATGATGAAAATATATCAGACATAATGTGTACTTATTTAAAAAAATTTTTCAGCAGTGTAGATTTTGCAGCCAATGGGGAAGAGGGGTTGGAATTATATACTCAAAAAGAGTATGATTTAGTTTTAACCGATATCCAAATGCCTAAAATGGATGGGTTAGAGATGTCTAGGAAAATAAAAGAGATTAATAGTGATCAAAATATAATTATCATCTCAGCCTATTCTGATGTGGATAAATTTACAGAATCAATTAAAATAGCAGTTGATGGTTATATCTTAAAACCAATAGACTATGAAAACCTTAATGCAACCATATATAAAGTAATATTAAAAATCAAAAAATTTAAAGAACATGCTATTTATGAAAAAAATCTAGAGCAAATGGTTGAAACCAAAACAAATGAGAATTTGGCTTTGCAGTTGGATAAGGTCAATAATTATGAACAAACTTTATATGCATTAATTGATCTTGTTGAAAACAGAGATACCTATACTGGTAAACACAGTATCAGAGTTGCTAATTATTCAAAACTCATAGCTCAAAAAATGAATTTTTCTGATGAGGAGTGTTCTGAAATACATAAAGCAGGAATATTACATGATTTGGGAAAGATTGCTATTCCTGATTCACTCTTATTAAAACCCACAAAATTTAATCAAAAAGAATTTGAATTAATCAAAGAACATGTTAACATAGGCTTTCAAATGTTAAATCAAATATCAATGTTTAAAGAAACAGCAAAAATAATTAACTGTCATCATGAACGATTAGATGGGTCTGGTTACCCCAATGCACTTAAAGGTGATGAAATACCTATTAAAGCAAATATAATGGCTTTAGCAGATGCGTTTGATGCAATGACCACCAATAGAATATATAAGCCAAGAAAAACAATCTCTGAAGCATTAAAAGAGATTAAAAAGTTCTCCGGTATTCATTTTAAAAAAGAAATAGTGGATGTTGCCTTAAAAGTATTGGTTGATGTGGAAATTGATACCAGTATAACACAACTGCCTGCTTCAACTTTAGAACAAGAGAGATTTTCCTATTTTTATAATGACAATATGACAGGACTTTTTAATGAAGCCTATTTAGATTATATTTTGGTTAAAAATAAATCAGATCAAGATTATAAAGAAATAAATATTTTTTCAATCAACAACTTTAGAGAATATAATGAAAAAGTTGGATGGTCTAAAGGAAATGAATTTTTAGTTGAATTTTCTAAAATATTAACAGAACTAATTGATGAAACTTTGATATTTAGAATACATGGAGATTATTTTATCATCGTGTGTGAAAATGAAAAGAATATTGAACAACGTATTATTGAAGAACTTAACAAATTTTTATCGCAATGCGGTTTTTCAATGAGTATTGAACTCAAAACATTTAATATCTTAGAAAATAATATTAGCTCAGCTTCTTTGTTAGAAAGTTTTATTTAATATGTTTTTTAACTTCAGTTTTGATAACAAAAAAGAAATAACAATAATATTTTTATCTTTTGTCATACTTGCAACGGTTGCAATTATTTCAAAATTTTATGATGTGTATAAATTAAAAGAGATACATCAAACAACAAATGACATCTACAAACACCCCTTACAAGTTACCAATGCGGCACTTAATGTAAAACTGGATGTTATTAGAATTCACAGAGATATGAAAGATGTAGTTTTGATTTTAGAAGAAGAGAAATTTAATTCTATGATACTTTATATTGACAAAACGGAACAACGTATTTATGCTAATTTAAAAATTATAGAAGATAATATTGTTGGAGACAAAGGATTGGCTCTTTTACATAGAACAAAAAAACTCTTTGAAAAATGGAAACCCATTCGTGATGAATTAATGGCATATGTCATTAATAATCAAAAAGAAAAAGCTATATCTTTTAGTAAATGGGAATCAGCTATTCATGTTTTAAAATTAGAAGAGTTAACTTCTAAACTGTATGATTATGCTCAAAACAAAGCAACAATGTTCAAGAACAACTCGCAAAGCATATTTAAAAGTACAGAAAAAATTAATTTGATAATGGCTATTCTCTTGATATTTATATTTTTGTTTATAGCTTATTATATTATTAAAAGAATTTCAAACTATGTAGTGATGTTGGATGAAAGTAAAAAATATTTTGAAAATATTTTGAAAGAGGCTCCTTATCCTATTATGGTAAGCAATGAAGATGGTGAAGTATTACTTGTCAATAAAATGTGGGAAAAGCTAAGTGGATATGCCTATGAAGAGATAAATACCATTTACAAGTGGAGAGAAAAAGCATTTGGTATTAAATCAAAAAACATGGTAAAAGTAATGGATAACTTTTATTCAGTAGAAAACTATGTAGATGATAAAGAGTATTTTATAAAAACGAAAGCAGAGAATGTTCTTGTTTGGAAGTTTAATTACTCTTCTTTAGGAACAATAAATAAAAAGCGTTCAATTATATCTTCTGCTTTAGATATTACAGAGTTAAAAGAAAAAGATAAATTTATTGTCACTCAGTCAAGGCATGCAGCTATGGGTGAAATGATCAGTATGATAGCTCATCAATGGAGACAGCCAATTACAACAATATCAATGGTTGCAAATAATATTTTGTTGGATGTTGACCTTGAAGAATTGAACGATCAAAACGCAAAAGAATATTCTAAAGATATAATTGTACAAACAGAACATTTGTCTAAAACGATTGACGATTTTAGGAATTATTTTAAACAAGATAAAGTGTTTGTCAGAATAAAAATAGATGAAGTTGTTGATGAATCTCTAAAGATAATCAAAGACAGTCTTATCAATAATTCTATCGAAGTGATTTATTCAGATTTATCAAGTTCAAAAATAAAAGCGTATAAACGTGAACTTGTGCAAGTATTTATTAATATAATAAATAATGCAAAAGATGTATTAGTTGAAAAAAATGATAATAATAGAATAATAAAGATTAATATATTTGATGATAATGGTTATGTATATACAAGCATATGTGACAACGGTGGAGGGATACAAGACAGTGTGCTCCCTAAAATATTTGAACCTTATTTTACAACTAAAGAAGAAAGTAACGGAACAGGGTTAGGGTTATATATGAGTAAGTTGATTATTGAAGAACATCTTTGTGGTAAAATTGAAGCTTCAAGTACTCATGATGGAGTATGTTTTGTTATTAAACTTCCCGTTGATAATGGTGAGGGGGACGTAACATAAATTAATTAGTTAACTATTCAATATTTTTAGGCAACTCTAGACTAAACCTAACACCCCCATCTATATTCATAACACCTAATTTTCCTTTGAGATTTTTTTCAATAATCATTTTGGACATATATAATCCAAGTCCTGTTCCTGTTTTTACATCTTTAGTTGTAAAATAGGCATCAAAAATTTTTGATATAATTTCTTCTTTAATTCCACCTGCATTATCTGAGATTAAAATTTCTATATTGTTGTCATTTTCATTTATATTGATTTCAATAAATCTATTTTCAATATTATTTGAAACAAGAGCATCTTTGGCATTTTTTATAATATTAATTAATACTTGCAATAATTCTCTCTTAAATGTTTTGATTGTAATTGTTTCATCAAAATTAAGTTTAAGCTCAATTTCATGATTTTTAAGTGATGCTATGAGTATATTTGTAGTTTCATTAATGACTTTTCCCATTATAGTATTTTCAATGGTTTTAACATTTGAAAAAAATGATCTAAAATCGTCTATAGTTTTTGATAAGTATTGTGTTTGTTCTGTTACGGTTAAGGCAGCTTTTTTTACCATAGCCTCTTCGAGTTCCTCCAATTCAATATCCACAAGAAGATTACTCGCAGCCATGGATATGGTTGTAATGGGTTGTCTCCATTGGTGCATAATCATCGTAATAATTTCACCCATGGTGGCATATTTAGATTGAGATATCATCACCTCTTCATTTTTTGATAAATTGTCATACAGATTTTCATACAATGTTATGTCTTGAATGGTTCCAAGGGTATACAGTGGTTTGTTGTTTTTATCAAATATGGTTTCACATTTCTCATTTAAAAATTTAAGAGAACCATCTTTTAAAACAGTATTAAAATTAACACTGAGGATTTTTTTTTCTTTTAACGTATTTTTATGAACAGTGTTCACTTTCTCTCTATCATTAACATTAACTAACATTAAAAACTTTTCATAAGAAGCAATTGAGTTTATATCCTCTATTTCTAAAATATTGAACATCTCATTTGACCAAAAAAGCTTATCAGTTTTATGATCGTGTTTCCAGCTTCCAATATTAGAAATACGTTGGGATTCCAAATATAAATCATTATTGGGTTGTTTATCTAATGTATTTGTTAGTTGTTTCTCAATAAAACTTAAATAGTTTTTTATTTGAGCTTCTTGCTTTTTAACTGCTTCCTTATTGTGTATAACATGTATGATTTTATCTAATTTATCAATTAACAATTTATTATTGATAGGTTTTATTATGAAATTATCAATTCCCAGTTCCAGCGCATTTTTAAATAGTGTTTGTTCTACCTCATTGCTTATTAGGATAATAGATATATCTTTATTTTTTTCGATAAGTTGTTTGGATAGTTCAAGACTTGACTTCTGTGGCAAATCTAATGGGATAAGAACAATGTCAGGTAAATATTTTAAATAGTGTTCTAGTGCTTCTTTTGTATTTTTTACAATAATTAGTTCGTCTACTTTATCCATGAGCATATCTTTTAGAGCTTCTTGTTGTTTTAAATTCTCATCTAGATACAATAAAGTAATTTTTTTAGGCTCGATTTTCATGGTTCAATCTTTTATAGATAAGTATATGATACAGCACTCATTAAAAGTCTAACTCTTTTTATATAAAGACTGTATAAATTATAATATTTTGTTAACTATTGTTTATTTCTATTCGGTCTCTTCCATTGGTTTTTGCAGCATAAACTGCTTCATCTGCTTTTTTAATAAAATCATTGATACCCTTTGATTTATTCCAAAAAGATACTCCCATACTCACTGTAATTGAAACTTCTTTAAAGGGATGTAATATTTTTTCATTTTTAATATCAACTCTTAAAGCATTTAATTTATCTTCTAATGTATCATGGGGGCAAAAACACAACAGTACAAACTCTTCTCCACCATATCTGTATACTTCACCTTCAAGTAAAGAAGCGTGTTTTTGGAGCTTTTTTGCTAAGTATTGCAGTGCTTTATCTCCTGTATTATGTCCAAAATTATCATTGATGCCTTTAAACCGGTCTGCATCTATGAACACTGCAGCTAGTTCTTTCGCATTGGGTTGTTTAATAAACATATCCAAGTCAATGTCCATTTTTCTTCTATTGAATGTTTGAGTTAAATGATCTTTTGCAATAGATTCTTCTAGTGCTTGTTTTTCTCTTAAAAGTTGTTCAATTAAATCATCTTTTTTTTGATCCATTTCTATGTTTTTATGTTCAAGTACATTGCCTAATTCAAAAATGAATTTGTTATTTTGTTTATCTTGAATAATATTTGTACATTCAATAACAATAGAGGGTTTATCTTCCCCTAAGCCATTAGATAAATAGAGTTTTTTTATTTGATTGACTTCATAGTATATTTTATCTTCAATTATTTTTGGTTCAAGCAGAACTTTTTTCCAATGTTTTGTTGCATCTTTTATGAGTTGTTTTTCTTTATGGGATAAGATATCCTCAAAAAGTGTTTTTGTTATTGATATGTGCAACATTCTTACTCCATAGTAAAGTGTATTGAATAATATCAGTATATAACTTATAAATTATATAAGTTTTAAAAGTTTAAATTGTGCTAGGTATGTTACAATGGTAAATAATTATTTACTTATTATATTTATAAATTTTAGGAAACAGTATGAAACAAGATTCTCTGTCTTTATTGCGAAAATTTGTAGCTCCTGAATATATTTATGGGGCAGGTTCAAGAAAGCTCGTTGACCGATATGCAAAAAATTTTGGCTTATCAAAAATAATGCTGGTCACTGATATTGGTGTGCAAGAAGCACAGTGGAGTAAAGAGATATGTGATATTTTAGTCAATGCTGGATTTGAAGTTATTGTCTATAATGATGTCTCTCCCAATCCAAGAGATTTTCAAGTAATGAATGGTGCAAAGATATTTGAAGAGCAAGAGTGTGATTCTATTGTAGCAGTTGGTGGTGGAAGTGTTATGGATTGTGCAAAGGGAATTGGTATTGTTGTTTCTAATGAAACTCATATCTTAAGTTTTGAAGGTGTGGATAAAGTAGCCATTCCAGCACCTCCTCTTATATGTATTCCTACCACTGCTGGAACATCTGCTGATGTTTCTCAGTTTTGTATCATAACAGATACGACGCGATTGGTTAAAATTGCAATAGTAAGTAAAATGACCATTCCAGATGTGGCACTCATTGACAGTGAAACAACCACAACCATGACCAATGAATTAACAGCACAAACAGGCCTTGATGCATTAACCCATGCAGTGGAAGCTTATGTATCAAATGCAAATTCTCCTATGACTGATTTACATGCGCTTGAAGCAATAGATATCATCATAAACTATCTTCCAAAAGTATACGAAAACCCCAATAATATTCAATACAGAGAAAAAATGATGTTAGGAAGTTTATACGCAGGACTTGCCTTTTCAAATGCCAGCTTAGGTGCAGTGCATGCTATGGCACATAGTATGGGCGGATTAAAAGATTTACCTCATGGTTTATGTAATACCATTTTATTGGATAAAGTCATTGGATATAACTTTGACTCTGCATCAAAAAGATACAGAGATATCGCAGGTAAATTTAATTTAAAATCATCAGTTGCGGGTGATTCTTTTGTCAAAACAGATATGATGAAGTTTTTAAAAGATATTAAACAGCAATTAGGTGTTGATAAAAGTTTTGGAGAATTAGGGTTATTAAGTAAAGATATCCCTCAATTGTCAAAAAATGCAGTCAATGATGCTTGTATGGCAACCAATCCTAAAGAAACAACCAATATTGATATAGAGCGAATATATGAAGAAGCAATCTGATAAAGATATAAGGGACAGTATCATTGGATTGGGTGAAAACTCAATTCGAAAAAACTACTATCCTCAATTTAAAAATAAGATTAAAGAAGTAGAAGAGTTAAATAAAACATTAGAAGATAAGGTAGAGCGTCGAACCAAAGAGTTAAATGATTCCGTAATCAATCAACAGCAAACAAATGAAAAATTACAACAAACCTTAGATGAGTTAAAAAAGACTCAAGAATCCTTAGTCTATACAGAGAAGATGGCAGCACTGGGTGAATTGGTTGCAGGAATTGCCCATGAAATAAATACACCTATTGGTATAGGGCTAACTGGAATAACCCATTTTTTAGAAATCACAAAAGATATACAAAAGTTATATGAAAAAGACAATATGAGTCAAGAAGAATTTGAATTGTATTTAAACAATTCAAGTGATATTGCCAATTCAATAAATATCAATATGATACGGGCGGCTGATTTGGTGAAAAACTTTAAACAAATTGCTGTGGATCAAACCAGTGAAGATAAACGATTTTTTAATCTAAGCGATTATCTTCATACCATTTTAAGCAGTATCTACAGCATCACTAAAAAAGCAAATATAAATGTAACCATACAATGCCCAAAAGACTTAACAATGATAAGTTATCCCGGTGTTTATTCACAAGTTATTACCAATCTAATCATCAATTCTATCACCCATGGATTTAAAGATGAAAAAGGGGGTAATGTGAGTATATCTGTTGAGGTAAATGACAAGTTAATAGTGACTTATAAAGATGATGGTATTGGTATAAGCCCTGATAATTTGCCAAAGATTTTTAATCCTTTTTTTACAACCAATAGACAAAATGGAGGTACGGGATTGGGTTTGAATATTTTGTATAATTTAGTTACTAATAATTTAAATGGTAAAATCACCTGTGAAAGTATCGAAAACCAAGGTGTAACTTTTGAGTTTACGGATAGTAACTTTTCAAAATAATCAAAGTGTAGTATAAAAGGAACTCAATATGACATATGCGAATTTAAAAGTGGGAGTAACACCTAATAAATGAAATACCTAATTAATTGTTTTATACTCTGTACTGCTTTAATATTTACAGCTTGTAGTCAAAATTATGAAAATGTAGAAGTAAATGATTTAAAAGAAATAAACGAAATAAAAGATTTAAAAAATCTATCTCAAGACCCAACTTCTTATACTAAAAACTTACCTGTTTTAAATGATAAACTGCAAATGCAGTTAGATTCTAAATTTAATGAAATGTTTTTTAAACCTTGGGACTTAAAAACAATGTCCTACACAAAAGAAGAAGCCTCATGGGGAAATATGTATGCTTCAAAGACTATGTATGGTGAGAATCATAAAGTTATCTCAAAGGCTTGGTATGATGAACAAAGAGCCAATTCTAATTTTGAAAAGTATGATACGAACAAAAGATATGCCATAACTACAAATAACAGTAACCTAAGAGTATTTCCAACTAAAAATTCAATGTTTTATAATCCAAAACAAGCAGGGGAGGGATTTCCTTTTGATTATAATCAAAACTCAAGTTTAAAAATAAATACACCTTTGTATGTATCTCATTTCTCAGCAGATAAAGCTTGGGTTTTTGTAGAATCAAATTTTGCTATTGGTTGGGTTAGAATAAAAGATATTGCATTTATTGATGAGGTATTACGGAATAAATTTAAAAGTGGAACCTATTTTGTAGCAGTTGATGATAACTTTCCTATTTATAAAAACGGAGTATTTGTTGAGTATATAAAAATGGGGACAATTTTTCCTCTTAGAAAAAATAAATTTGTCACCATCAATAAACATGCAAATTTGCAAGGGTATTTGTCTTATGTAAAAATCGACAAGCAATATATTGCAAAAAAACCATTAAAATTTAATACAATGAATATCAATAAAATATCTTCTTCAATTGTTAACGAACCTTATGGTTGGGGTGGGGTAATGGGTCATAGAGATTGTTCTGCTTTTACAAAAGATTTTTTTGCACCTTTTGGAATATATTTAAAAAGAAACTCTTTTGGACAAACTCAAAGAGGAAAATATTTAAGTTTAAAAGACCTAAGTGATGATGAAAAAAAGAAACAAATAATCCAAAAAGCAATACCTTTTTTAACTCTTATTTATTTAAAAGGTCATATCATGTTATATATAGGTCAAAAAGAGGGTGAACCTTTGGTCTTTCATAATGTTTGGGGTGTAAAAACATTACAAAACAATGGGGAAGATGGGAGATTTATAATAGGACGTGCAGTAATTACAACCCTAGAGCCTGGTCGAGAATTACCTAATTTTGTCAGAGAAAAAAATATTCTTGCAAAAGTAGAAGGAATGGTAATAGTTAATAAGTAAAGGATAAAATATGGAAGTTGTTTTTTCAAAACAGTGTCATTGTATTATTAAAAATAATCTTACCCAAGCAATAGCCTGTAAAGATAAAGATGAAGCCTTATTAAAAGCAAATGAAATGGTTAAGACATTAGAAGATGAGGCTTGTGATACGCATCTTTTTTTTATAAAAGAAGAAAACAATAAAGTTGTCATACATTTAAAACCAAATCCCAATAAAAGTTATTAAAAAAGTTAAGGAAATTCATGCAAGTTGTTACAAATAAGTACATGCATCACTTGGAAAAAGTATGTTCGGATTACAATATGAGTGCTTGGGATGTTTACAATGTTTTAATAAGCAAAAACGATGACGACTTTCCTCTTGCATTTGAAACACTTAAAAGTAAGGTGTTAAAAGATGTGCCTTCTGATATTCTAAAAAATATTTTCACACTTGAAGAATTAAAAAGTATCTTTGCTGATACTAATGTAAAAAAAATTAAAAATCCCAAAACAAGACAATTCATAAACACTCTTACTTAAGAGTGTTTAGTGTGTTGCTTTTCTTAAATAGATGATTCTATATAACATAGGCACATAATATAAATTTAATACTGTTGACCAAAGTATTCCAAATCCTAAAGATACAGCCATAGGTTGAAGTATCAAGGCTTGTCCTGAAGCAAAAAAGATTAAGGTGCTAAGCCCTAAAACAGTTGTAATTGATGTTAAAAGAATAGGTCTCAATCGTAAAAGTGCATAAGATTTTATATCTTCTACTGAGTTTGATTTTTTAATAAAATCCATCATAATAATTCCATCATTTACAATAACACCTGCAAGCCCAACAACACCAATTAAACTGGCCATGGTTAGATTCATTCCTAAAAGATAATGTCCTACCATAACTCCCAGTATAGATAAAGGAATATTACTTAAAATAATCAATGGCTTAATCATGGAGTCAAACATCCAAACAAGAGCAATGAAAATTAGGATAACTGCAAGAGCAAACGCTTGAGCCATCTCTTTTTTCACCTTCTCATTCTCTTCTTGTTCCCCTTTGATTTCAATGGTAACTTCTTTGCTTAAGCTATCAAGAGTGCCTTGAAGTTCTTTATATACTTCTTCTGAGGTGATTTTACTGATGCCTGCGGTGATACTTCTTACTCGTTTATTATTCTCTTTTCTAATTTGAGAGAAAGCGGGTTGTTCTATTATTGTGACCACTTCATTTAATAAAACCGTTTCATTACTATTGGGTATTTCAATTTTAAAATTATTGACACTTTTTATAATATCTTTATTGGTACTTTGAAAAACAATGTCAACTATACCTTTCTCATCAAACATTTTAGAATAGGTCCCTTTAAAATAAAAAGGTCTTAATTGAGATAAAATACTGTCTTCACTAAGACCCAGCATTTGCCCATATTCATTAATTCTAAATTTGAGTTCAATGTTTCCTTCAAGGGAATCATCTGCGACATTTGATACACCTTTTATGGTATTAAGTTTTTCTTTTATTGTTTTTACCGCATTTTGTACCGCCGTATTTTGACCATTAATGGCTATTTCAATATCATTTTTAACAATACCTGCTTTGGGTACAAATACATTGAGTTCTTCATATTTTCCACTTTTGATTAAGCCATCAAGCGCCCTTAAAAGTTCACCTTCAATAACTTGTGCATCTTTTTGTCTTATCATATCTGTATCATCGTATTTGGGTGATAAATAAGGGTTAATATATTTATTAAAAAAGTTATCAGGTGCACGTTCGTGAAGATTTACAAAGATGTGAAAATAAAACTCTTCGTTGTGTGGTAGGTTTTGACCATCAAGTTTCATTCCTACAATAGAACTAATAGAATCAACCTCTGTTTTAAAATCTACTTTTTGCAGTAATTCTTTTTCTATTTTATAGACCATTTCTTCGGTTTGTTGGATTTTTTTACCCACACCCACTGAACCTGAAATATATATTTGAGTGGTATCAAAATCAGGCATAAATTGAAATTTGGAATTTTTTACAAATACAAATGTGGAAGCGAGTATGGAAGTGACTAAAATAATCAAAGATATGTATTTCCATTTGAGTAAAAAGTCTAATACTTTTAAATATATTTTTTTATTAAATTCCCAAATGCCATCTGCTTTTTTTTCTCTTAAATTAACTTTGAAAATTTGTTTAGCATGTAAAGGCAAAAAGTAAAAAGCCTCAATCAGTGAACTCAAAAGAAGTATGGCAATCAAAATAGGAAGGATTCTCATGAATCTGCCTGTTTCACCACTCATCATTAAAATAGGTAAGAATGCTAAAATAGTAGTTGCTGTGGCAGTAAGTACTGCTGGATAAATTTCCATCGCACCATCAACAGCTGCTTGATATTTGTCTTTACCCATTTCCATATGTCGATATATGTTTTCACCCACAACAATAGCTTCATCTACAAGCATACCAAGGGCAATCAATGCTCCAAGCAGAGTTAACATATTCAGACTGTATCCCAACGTTTGAGTGGCAATTAAACCTATTAGAAAACTTGTTGGTATCCCAATCCCAACAACAATAGCAATTCGAGTGTTAATAAAAAACATCAATGCTAAAAACAGTAAAAACAGACCAAACAATATATTTGAAACCACGGTGTTAAGTCTGTTTTTTATCCAAATAGAAGTATCTGTGTAGGTATCAAATGTTAGGTCTTTATATTGTGGTTGAAATTTTGTATTTAATATGTGTTTTATTTGTTTGACAAGCTCAACCGCATCTCCATCTTTACCTTTATTTACGCCAATAGAGATATTGGGTTTACCATTGAAGTGTGAGATGGTTAAGGAATCAGCTAATTTAAAATTTACATTGGCAACATCTTTTAAATAGAATCGTTTATCTTCTATTTTTAATATCATATTTTCAATTTTTGAGATATTTTTTTCACCATTAAAAGTACTTAAGTAATAATGCTTTTGAAGATCTTTTACCACTCCCACTGGAAAAATAGAACTGATAGATTTAACGGCATTAATGACTTGTGTTTTATTTAAATTATACGCATCTATTTTATTCTCATCAAAGGTAATTAAAAGCTCTTTATCTGAATCACCCCAAATACTGATTTCACTTAAGTCTTCAATTTCCATCATGGTATTTTTTACTTTTGTAGCAACCTCAAGCAGTTCTTCTGTACTTCTATCACCATATAGGGCAATTGTAATCAAAGGAAATGAGTGTTTCATTACTTTAGTAGTGGGTTCGTCCATATCTGAAGGAAAATCTTTTTTAGCAATGGAAACGATATCTTTTACATCATTTATTACATTTATCGCTTCTTCATCATCTTTTAGTTTAACCGTAATTGAGAAGAAACCATTTTTAACAACGGTGTTAATTTTATCCGCTTGACTTAATGTGAGTAATTCACTCTCAATATTTTCAACAACCATTTTATCAAGTATATCACTGCTTGCACCTGCATATGAACCTGTGATTGCAATCGCGTCTAATGTAGAGTTTGGAAATATCTCTTTAGGAATTTTAAAATAAGAAAAGAGTGCTAAAATAAAAATAAAAAACAGAATAAAATGATTTAGAACAGGTTTTCTCAAGCCAAATTCTATGAGGCCTTTCATCATTGGTCTTTTTCCATATTGTTAATAATAAGTGAATCCATAATTTGATTTTTAAATTTCATATCTTCTAATTGTTGTCCTAAAAATCTATTTTCTTCTTTGAGTGAAATATAATGAGAATACAATTTATTAATATCTTTACTTACATAATATATATTATTTCGCAAAAATATTTTAGGAGTATACAAAATTAGAGTAACAGTTAATAAAGAAAATACAAGTAACAGTGAGTTCTTTGCGTTTAATTTATCAAATAATCTTTTAATCAAATCGAAATACTCTCAATTTAGAACTTCTACTTCTTGGATTTTGTTTAATCTCAGCTTTTGTAGGAATGATTGGCTTTTTTGTAAGTATTTTACCTTTTTGATGATTGTTTCCACACTCACATCTAAAAGCTTCTGGCGGACAAATACATTTTTTTGTCCATTTTTTAAAATAGTTTTTTACAATTCTATCTTCAAGTGAATGAAAAGAGATAATAGCAACAACACAATTTTTTAAATTGGCATTTTCTAAAGAGTCAAACAGACGCTCTAAAACACCCAACTCATCATTTACTTCTATTCTTATTGCCTGAAAAGGTAGCGTTGCGGGATTGAGTTTACCTTTGTGCATTTTTTGTCCCAGAAATTCAGCCAATTCTTTTGAACTGCTAAAAGGTCTGTTGTTTACGATTAAAGAGGCCACTTTTTTGTATTCTCGAACTTCTCCATACTCTTTAAAGATTTTTTCTAAATCAGCTTGTGAATATGAATTGACAACCGTACTTGCATCTAAGGTTTGATTTTGATTCATTCTCATATCTAAAGTTTCGCTCAAAAACCCAAAGCCTCGCTCTTGTTTATCAAGCTGCAATGAAGATACTCCAATGTCTGCAAGGATTCCTTTTATTGAATACTCTTTAAATGTTTCAACAACACTTTCAAAGTTCCCTTTATTAAACGTTACTCTGTCTTCAAATTCTTTTAATCTGTTTTGTGAAAATTCTAATGCTTCATCATCTTGATCATTACATATTAACTGCACGGTTTTATTTTGATCGAGCAATCCAAAACTGTGTCCAGCATAACCTAATGTACAATCAATAATATATCCCTCATCTATACTTTCAAAGACTTGGAGTGTTTCATTATATAAAACGGGTATATGTGGAATTTGCATTTAATTAAAACCTTATAAGATATTTTTGATATAATACCCAAAAAAGCATTTGAGGCATTTAAAATGATTGATAAAAATACAGTAAAACTTCTAAGTGATTTATCTTTAACGATGTTTAGAAAAAATTTCTTTGGAATATACCATGGAGCAATTTCATCTAAAGTGGATCATAACTCATTTATCATAAATACCTCAGATGCTATTTTTGATGAAATGTGTGAAAAATCTTTTTGTGAACTTTTTGTAAATAAAAAAGATTACCGATGGAAAATCGCAAGTTTAGAAGCAAATATTCATGCTGCAATTTATGACAATATTCATGAGGCAAAATATATTGCTTTTGGAGTACCTATTTATACTACAGCATATACATTTGATCATGATGAAATTGTATTAGATGATTATTTTGGAAAAATGACTTTTGGGAAAATTCCAGTAATTGACCCAGGTGATTTTAATACTTGGTATAAAAGAAATGCACAAGAGATTACGGATTATTTAAAAACTACAGACAGTCATACCATGATTATAAAGGGCATTGGGGCATATGTTTATGATAGAGACATAAATGAGCTTGTAAAAAAAGTGGCGATTTTAGAGAACAGTTGTAGGCTTTTGAGTATTAAATCTTCATTTTAGACCATATTTTTAAGTTTTATTTGAAAAAAGTCCCAAGATACCCTATTTTTGGTCATTTCTTTAGCTTTCTTAAAGCTTAGATACTATAAAGTTATACAATTTTAATTCAAAAGAGGAGAATTTTACAATGAATAAAGCTGAATTTATAGATGCAGTAGCTGCTAAAGCTGGTCTGTCTAAAAAAGACACAAAAGGTGCTGTTGACGCAGTTCTTGAAACAATTACAGAAACACTAGTTAAAGGTGATACTGTAAGTTTCATTGGTTTTGGTACATTTTCTACAGCAGCACGTGCTGCAAGAACTGCAAAAGTTCCTGGTACAGATAGAACTGTTGATGTTGCTGCTACAACTGTTGCTAAATTTAAAGTTGGTAAAGCTTTAAAAACTGCTGTTTCTGGAAAATAAGCATTAAGTAAATCTTACTTAAACTTGGCCTATCCATTTTATGGATAGGCTTTTTTTATGCCTGAAAATAATACTCCAGAAGCTAAATCAAGTTTTTAAATTTCTTTTACAATTCAATTTTCTATAAATAAAAGTATATTTCAAAACTAATACCTTTTTGTAGCTCTAATTCTCAGTAAATAAGTAACCATTAAGTAAAACTTACTTATAATTCTGCCTATCCATTTTATGGATACGTTTTAAGTGCCTGTATGGTGAAATTGGTAAACACGTCGGATTCAAAATCCGATGACTTCACGGTCTTATCGGTTCAAGTCCGATTACAGGTACCATTTAAATATCTACTTTCAACTATCCATACTATTTTAACCAAAACACAAAATCTAAATATTGAATACCATTACTTATTTGCAATTTTACTGCAATAACTATGAATACAATTCCTTAAATATATTAAGGAGTTAGTATGAATGAGTTTGACAGTACAATTATCCTTTTTTTTAATCAATATGCACATATATCAACCACTTTTGATAAATTTATTGTTACTTTATCCTCAAACCACCTTTTAAAAGGAGGTGTTATTGCTTCTTTAATGTGGTATGTTTTATTTAATAATTTATCCAATTTTGATAAAAATAAATTTTATATCATAGCCAGCATCATCAGTACTATTATTTCATTATCAATAGCAAGAGGTTTATCTCTCATTCTTCAAATGAGATTACGACCTCTTCATGAACAAAGTATCGACTTCATACTGCCATATGGTATAGGAAAAGAGTTATTGGATGGCTGGAATTCTATGCCAAGTGATCACGCAACACTTTTTTTTACTTTATCCATTGGATTATACTTTACATCTAAAAGAATTGGTCTTTTTGCTTTATTCTATACTGTTGTATTTATTTGTATTCCTAGAGTCTATTTAGGACTACACTATCCAACAGATCTTATAGTAGGAGCAATAATTGGCATTATTGTGTCTTATATAGTTTTTTCCCTGCCATTTTTCATAATACGCATCAATAAACTTATTAGATTTTCTGCTTTTCATTCAGGAAGCTTTTACTCAATAATATTTCTTTTTACTTATCAAATAGCAGACATGTTTGACACAACTAGAGACTTGTTAAAGGTAAGTCATATGTTTTTTAAAAGTATTGGTTTGTATTAAAACTTTTAATCCTACTTGCATTTTTTTTGCATTCTTTATCATTACAATTAAGAAAATAAAAAAGGAGCTACTATGAAAAAGTTATCACTGTTTGTTTTTATTGACGGATTTGGATGGGAGGTTTATAAAAAACATGGATTTAATATCTCAGACATCAAAGATGCGAAACCTTTAAAAACCACTTTTGGTTTCTCTTCAGCAGCTGATCCATCCATCTTGACAGGGCGTTATCCAGATGAGCATACTCACTGGTCAAGCTTTTATTATGATCCAAAAAACTCCCCATTTAAGTTTTTTCATTATTTATCTTTTTTACCAAAAAGGATATTTGATCGTTTTAGACCCAGACACTACTTAAGTAAACTCATTAAGATGTTTTATGGATACACAGGTTATTTTGAACTATACAGTGTCCCTTTCAAACATCTACCTTATTTTGATTATCTTGAAAAACACGATTATTTTGTTCCCAATGGAATATTAAAAACAGATACTATTTTTGATTGGTGTGTACAAAATGACATCCCTTACCATTGCTCTAATTGGAGGAAAAGTGAAACTTATAATATAAAAGCATTAAAAAAAGAGATAGAAAAACAAGAGATAGAGTTTACTTATTTATATCTTCCCACTCTTGATGGTGTTATGCATACCTATGGTACACAAAGAGATGAAACTAAAAATAAACTTTTATGGCTGGAAAAACAAATTGAAGATGTTTATACTTTTGCAGAAGAAAATTATGATGATGTAAGTTTACATATCTTTAGTGACCATGGTATGTGTGATACAAAAGGAAGCGTTGATTTAATATCTTCTATTGAAAAAACAAATCTTGTTTATGGAAAAGATTATGTTGCGATGTATGACTCCACTATGGCCAGATTTTGGTTTTTAAACGATACTGCAAAATTAAAAATAAAGCAAGTATTAGAAAATACAAAAGAAGGATTAATAGTTAGTTCCGATGAGTTAAAAAGAATGCATGTTTTTTTTGAAGGTAACAGATTCGGAGAAATGTTTTTTCTTACTCATCCTGGTATTCTAATCAATCCAAGTTATTTTGGCCTCAAAGTAATACCTGGAATGCATGGTTTTCATCCAGATGATAAAGACTCAAATGCATTGATGTTTTCAACTACAACAATAGATTCAAACATACA
>ENA-ORXI01000347-ORXI01000347.1-sediment-metagenome-genome-assembly--contig:-NODE-347-length-37544-cov-21.508207_pt1 | contig 37544 bp, 28 predicted proteins | sample MGYA00237861_ERZ511468 | MGnify/ENA primary metagenome ERZ511468 (study PRJEB26299, sample SAMN06266213) | sediment metagenome | isolation source: Hudson Canyon methane seep mesocosm | place... | reverse complement strand
CGCAAGCTACATACGGGCTACAGATTCTTTTGAACCTCCACTTACCTATTAATCACTGATGTTACACAGTAATTGAAATAGAGAGGAGAATTAAATGATTTCAGACAATCAAGTCATCAGTATCGAACAAGTCACTCAGCTTGAGGACTATAAACTTCAGTTAATATTTAATGACCATTCCAGTCAAACTGTGGATTTTAAGCCGTTTCTTGCTCAATCGCTTAATCCATTAATTAGAAAATACTTAGCCCCTAAAGAATTTGCTAAATTTGAGATTGATAACGGTGACCTGGAGTGGAATGGAATGATTATGATTTGTGTTTTCCAATAGCTGATCTGTATGAGAACAGGATATAGCTTTAAACATGGCTATTGTTTTACTTCGTTACCCCGTAGAGCATAGAAACTATAAAATGGATTATTTATGAGTAACTTCAACTTTATTAAAACGGATTTTCCTGATTTATATGCCGATGCAGTAGAGGCGGAGAAGTTAACCTTTATATCCCCCACATCAACCGCTGTCTTTTGTCGTAGTACCTTTGAGAATGCGGTTAACTGGTTGTATGATCATGATGCCAAGTTAACCAGACCGTGGAGGGCTGATTTAAGCACTTTAATGCACGAGCATGATTTCCAGTCGCTATTTAATCGTACTTTATTTACTGAGCCCAATCTGATTCGTAAGGTAGGCAATGCTGCTGCACACGGTAATAAGGTCAGTGAGCAGGATGCATTAGCCTCATTAAAGTATCTATTTCGATTTCTACGTTTTCTTGCTATCTATTATGGAAAGAAGACACCTGAGACGCAGTTATTTGATGAGGCACTCATCCCTACCTCAATCTCAAGTACTGACGACACTCAGTCTCAGCAAGACAAACCGTCAAGGTGATTAACTTAATAGACCAGGTTAATCAGAATGCAGTTGCTGCTTAATGAATTGTAGAAGCTTCAACTAACCCTCGTAGCCCGTATGGAGGAATGGTGTACGGGGAATTTATAGCATCGAATAAGCAATATTTTACATGCAGGATCTTAGGGGATGTGACAAATTTCGGATGCAGTCTTTAAAGAGCTGAACTTGTAGCAGCGTGTAAGGCGATAGATGTTGGTGTCGTGTCGTTAATTGAAATATAAAATATTTACCATTAAAAATAAGAGGTTTCAATGAAATTTCCGTGGGTGTTGGTTTTTTTAATATTTTTTTCTTGTAATGCTGTTGCTCAAATATCCAAAGAAGATGTAAATCAGATTTTTATAGATGCTAATTCGGGTAATCATAAGGCTCAAAATTACGTTGGCGGTTTGTATTATAGTGGGAATGGCGTTCGTAAGAACTATACCCAAGCGGCTCGATGGTATGAGAAGTCTGCTGAAAAAGGGAATGTAAGGGCCATCACTAGTTTGGCTTTTTTATATAAAAGAGGTGAAGGTGTTGATAGAGATTACGCTAAAGCAAAGGCGTTGTTTGAGGATGCGTTAAAAATAGATCCAAACAATAGTAGAGCGCAAATTGCTATCGGTGTTATGTATTATTATGGCTCAGGTGTTGTTCAAGACTATGGTAAAGCAGCCGAATGGTTTTACCCCGCGGCAAATAAAAAAAATGATCGGGCTACTGAATGGTTAAACGCGGCTAGGCGGGAAATTAATAAAAAAAAACCAATAGAAGAGCTTCTGCAAAAAGCTGAATTAGGCGGCATGAATGCTCAGCATGAGCTGGCTCAACGTTATAGTGATGCTAAAGACTATAAAAATGCACTAAAGTGGTTTATTAAGGCCGCAGACCAGGGTAGTGCAGCTTCGTGCAATAGTATTGGGGATATGTTTTGGAGGGGTAAAGGTAGAGGCGCTTCTAGAGTTTCTAGTGATTATAGTGCGGCACGAAAGTGGTTTCTAAAAGCGAAAAAACTAGGTAGTAAAAGAGCTGATGAGAATTTAAAATCTTTAGCTAAGACGGTTTCTAAAGTTGAAAGGTTGAGATCAAATAAAGGGGGTACGTTAAAGGTACTCTCAATTTTTGGAGGCCTTGGCTCAATCGTCCTTTATATTGTTTTAGTTGGGTGGTATGGCTATTTTCGCAAATTGAGTATTATTATTTCTCCGCTGTCACTTGTGATTTTTGTTATGTATTATGAAGATTGGGTACAGCAAGGGTGTCCAGGGGAATGTAATATTCGCATTGATATTTTTATAACTTATCCTTTGCTTTTTGGTGTTGTCATTGTTGGTCTTTTAAATTTAGTGAGAAGTGATAGCAAAAATTAGGGAGACTGTTAACATTAATAGGTATATTTGAATCGTGAGCAATAAAATGAAAGTAGAATTATCTTCAATAGCTGAATGTATAGAACTGCAGTGTAATGAGGCCCAGTCATACCTTAATAAAGTATCTGGAGAAGTGATTACCATTACTGATGAAGAAATGCAGTTAGCAGAGAGTAAGGAAGACACTTCGGAATATCCCGACTGGATGAAAGAACCTATAAATATTGCAACAAAGTATTTAGGAAATAAGGGTGATTATTTAGACCTTCCTACGGACTATGGCTTTAATGAATACGGTGTTATGGAAGATTTTATCTTAACACTGCCTGAAGAGCAGAAAAATGAAATGTATTTTCTTATCAAGGGAACAGGCGCATTTTCAAAGTTCCGAGCAGGGCTCGAACGTTTTTCATTAACGGACAAATGGTACGAATTCAAGGATATTGAATTAAACAAATTTGTAAAAACCTGGTGTGAAGATAACAATATTGAAATTAAATAAAAAGTTGTGTTGTTGATCTAAGTCTTTTCTAGCCCGTATGGAGGCACGTAATATGGGAAAAGCAGTGCGGTGAATGCCCGGTATTGCGCAAGCTTCTACAGGTTACTTTATTAAGTCAACAGCATTGGCTTAATGCCGCATCTATAGAGTTTAGACTCTACATTAGTCGTTACTTCTATAATTTGCCTCATTGCTGGTGGTATAATCTTTGAGTTGCCTTAAATAAGGTTTTACTTCTTCAGTATTTTAAATGTATTTCGCTTCGGATAGCACACATGAAAAAAAATATTCTCCCATTTTTAATCTTATTTTCTAGTTCATTATCGGCACAAAATTTATTGGAAATTTATAATGTTGCTTTAGATAATGACCCTATTTTACGCCAGTCATTATCCAATAAACTTGCGGTTGACGAATCTAAAGATCAAAGTATTGCTCGGTTATTACCCACAGTAGATGTTGGAGCAGCAAGTGGTCATAATTGGTCTGCTCAACAGTCAAGATTTAACGCTGTTATTGATACATCGAGTAATAAGTATTGGGATAATAAGTTTTCAATTAACTTAGTTCAGCCAGTATTTCATTGGGATATGTGGGTACAGCTGTCTCAATCTGAAAAGAAAATTGCACAAGCTGAAGCGAGTTACTTAGCAGAACAACAAAATTTGATTCTTAAAACGGCTAATGCCTATTTTAATGTACTTGCCGCTCAGGATGATTTGACGTTTTCATTGGCGGAACAAAAAACGATTGCACGACAGCTTGAGCAAGCACAGCAGCGATTTGAAGTGGGATTGATTGCGATAACAGATGTTTATGAAGCACAAGCGGGTTTTGATCAAAGCCGTTCTGATGTGATTGCAGCTGAAAATGAAGTGGAAAATACGAAAGAGTCTTTAAGGCAAATTATTGGAACTTTTACGGATGAGCTTAATACTCTTGGGGAGACGTTTCCGCTTCCTGAGCCTGAACCTAATAGTAGTGAGCTTTGGAATAGCCAGGCACTTAACCAAAATTTACAAATTATAGTCGCTCGTAACGAAGCTGAAATTATTCAAAAAAATATTAGTTTTCAACGTAGTGGCCATTATCCAACTTTAGATCTTGTTGGTCAGTATGGTATTAATGATACTTCGGGCGCTATGTGGCAACACGGTAATAGTCAAAATATTGGTCTACAGTTAAATGTTCCACTTTTTCAAGGCGGTGCTGTATTGTCAAGAACACGTGAAGCAGAACACCAATATACACAAGCACAAGAAGTACTCATAGAAACGAAGCGAGCAGTGACCAAAGAAGTAAAGGATTCTTATCGCGGGGTGATGACGAGCATTAGTCAAGTAGAGGCTTTAAAGTCAGCAGTTAAGTCAGGTAAAAGTGCTTTAGAAGCAACTGAAGCAGGTTTTGAAGTAGGTACTAGAACAATGATTGATGTACTAACAGCAACTAGAAACTATACTGATGCACAAAGAAAATATACGAAGTCCCGGTATGCTTACATTATTAATGGTATACGTTTGAAAAATGCGGCAAGTACCTTAAGTGTGGGTGATCTTGAAGCGATTAATCAGTACTTAATGTAAAAGAACAATTTCTTTATGTTTGGCTTAGCTATTGGAACGATTTTAATAAGGGTTTGTTGTACCGGTTTTATATGCAATTTTTTATAAGGCACAGCCTGCTTAGTAAATTGATAAATAAGGTTATCTAACTATTTGACGTTACTAAGCAATGAAGTAACGACCTTATATTGATGGCCCACCTTAACGGAATGTCTTTTAATTGTTGTAACAAGAGACATTTATTTGCTGGTACACTTATAAATCGTTAAAATGGTCACAAAGGAACCTCAGGTATGGAAAGAGCTATGAATATTAGAAAAACAGATGAAAAAGCATTATTAACGCCTAAAATGGTGGCAGAAATGTTGTTAGTTTCTCCTATCACAATTCGTAAGTGGGCTAGGGATGAATGGTTGCATGCAGAAGTAACTGCAGGTGGGCACCGACGATTTTCGCTAGCTGAAGTTGAACGGTTTGCAAAAGAAAGAGGGATGAAGGTTCATCAAGTAGATGAAACAATTACTCGTATTTTAATTGTTGATGATGACCCTCAGTTTAGTGAATTCTTATATGAATTAGTAACAAACCTTCCTGATAAAATTGAGGCTAAAGTTGTTAACAATGGTTTTGATGCGGGAAGTGCCATTCATCAATTTAAACCACACATTCTTTTACTCGATCTTACTTTGCCAGGAATTGATGGCTTTATGATTTGTAAGCAATTGAAGTCTGAACTCATCACTAAAAATATTAGAGTTATTTCGATGACAGGTTTTTTTACAGAAGAACGAAGTGACCAGATAATACAGGCGGGGGCAGAATGTTGTTTAGCAAAGCCTATTGAGATTCCTGTATTACTAGAAGCATTAGGCGTTGATTTACCAAAAGAGAAATAAGCATCAACTTTCATAAAATAGATTGATCAATATCAGTATGATTAAAATAAATGGATATTTTTACTGCCAAAGGGAATGGCTTAATGTGTTAGTGTTATGGCGGAATTAAAAGTAACAACAAAAAAGCTCGTTTTATATCATGCTAATTGTTTAGATGGGTATGCTGCTGCATGGGCCGCATGGAAAGCGTTAGGCAGTAGTGCAAAATATAAGCCAGTGAAACATTACACAGCAATGCCTAAATTTGCTGCTGGAACTGAACTGTACATATTAGATTTTTGTTACTCTGCTGATGAGCTAATTGCGGCGGCTAAGTTAGCTAGCAAGATTATTATTTTAGATCACCATATTAGTGCAGAAAAAGATATTCTGGCATATCAACAAGATAATACGCTCCCTGAAAATATTGACGTTACATTTGTGCAGGCGCATAGCGGCTGTATGATTACATGGCAGTATTTTCATAAGACGGCTTCACCTCCAGTCGTATTGCAGCATATAGAAGATAATGATTTATGGTTGCATAAACTCTCTGATACTAAAGCCGTTTGTAAAGCACTGTATTGCTATTTACCTTTAAATTTTTCAAAATTTGAGCGGCTAACTTTAGCTAAGCTAAAACAAGAAGGGCGTATTTTACAAAAACAGCATGAGCAAAATATTTCCCGACTCTTAACAGCAAGACACGCTGTTGTGTTAAATAATATAAAAGGTTTAGCTGTTAATGCGCCTGCGATGAGCGCTAGTGATTTAGGACATGAACTAGCTGATCTTTCAGGTACATTTGGGTTAACGTATATCTATAATGGTAAGCGCCAACGCTATGAATGTGGCTTACGCTCGATAGGTGAGTTTGATGTTTCTATTCTAGCGGCTAAATTTGGTGGAGGTGGCCATAAAAATGCCTCTGGCTTTAGTGTTGATCAGACTACATTTCTAACATTTTTTGAATCTTAGAGCGTATCAACTTTCCTACCCCTTAAGTTCTATAAGTAAGCAATCAAAATTACTCTAACATTTAATAGTGCTCTTAAGTTTTCCTATAGCAGTAAATTAATTTAGTACGAATCAATCCCGTAGCCCGTATGGAGGTACGGAATACGGGGTAAACAGCGCATCGAATTCCCCGTATTGCGCAAGCGTCATACGGACTACTTGAAATGTTAAGTTAATTTTAGTGGCTACTTAAATATCTACACCAGTGAAAAGGCAACAGCCCCTAGTGCTCGAGGAAAAGAAAAAGTGGCAGGTGATTTTCTCTAGTCTGTGCAACTCACAATAGCTGTATTTTAGGACTTATTTTGTTTAATCAGATATTTACAGTTGATAGGTAATGTTATTTTTAATAAGAGTGATATACTGCGAGACCATTTTTTGTAAAGTATAAAAGTACAATTTTATAGTGATATTTAGTTAAATTGTGCAGCAAATCATTATTTTAAAACGTATGAGCAGATAGTATAGGTTGCATGAAAAAAGAAATAAAAAATATAAGTAGGCGTGAGTTTTTATGTGGAGCACTAGGGATTGCCGTTGTTGCTAGTTTGCCGCGTAGTCTTTATGCTGGAGCTATGCCTTTAAATTTAGATAAAGAGTTAAGTTTTCATAACTTACATACTGAAGAAAAAATAGTGCTTAATTATTTTGAGCGTGGAGAGTATGTTACAGAAGCGCTGAGTGATATAAGTTATTTACTTCGTGATCATAGGACGAATGAAGTTCTAGCAATGGACCCTTTGTTAATTGACCTGCTTTATGACTTAAAAGGAGAGTTAGGAACAAGTCAGCCTTTTCAAGTTATTTCTGGTTATCGCTCTCCAAAATCAAATGCCATATTACATAAAAATAGCAAAGGAGTTGCTACTAAAAGCTTGCATATGCAAGGTAAGGCTATTGATATACGTATTGAGGGTGTTCATTCGCGAGATATTCGGGCTGCTGCAATTAGTTTGGCGCGTGGCGGTGTAGGGTATTATCCAAGCTCAGATTTTGTACATATCGATACAGGGAATGTGCGAACTTGGTAGGTTCTTTATTTAGATATAGCTGAGCTCTAATAAAGTTAATTAACCGTTATTTGTTGGTTTCGGTTTGTTAGTGCCGTTATTAATACTTTATCTAGACCATATATATCTGGGTAGAATGAAACGCCTGTTTTTCTGGGTAGTACTGTGGTGTAAAAAATAAGAACAGGTATTTTTGAACTTAGGACTCCTACAATGGTAGGTTCTTTTGTTTTTAGGATAGATTTTGTTTTGTCTTTATTCCAATTCTTGCGGTTTTTTAAGATAAATTTAGCTAAGGCTTTTGGGTCTTCGACACGGATGCAGCCATGACTAAAATCCCGTTTGTAATTTTTAAATAAATTTTTGAAGGGCGTATCATGCAAGTAGATTGCATGATTATTTGGAAAGATAAATTTCACAGACCCTAACGCATTAGTATTGCCAGGGCGTTGTCGTAGTCGTAGTTGGTTAGTGTAGAGCTGCTTAATATTTTCTTCGCTATTAGGTAGTATTTCGGCATGATGAGAGAAACGAGAAACAATCTCCATATTATTTTTTTCTAAATAGTTTGGATTTTTTTCTAGAAGAGGAAGCACTTCTTTTCGTAATATGTTTTTAGGAATATTCCAGTAAGGGTTAAAAACTAAAAAACTTAAGGAAGCTGTAAAAACAGGTGTTTGTAATGACTTAACTTCTGCTTCAATTTGTTTAGGTGTTGTATATTTTTTTTTGTCCTTTATTTTTTTCTTTGTTTTACCCACGATAACTTTCATATTCAGTTTATTGTTTTCAAGTGGTGAGTTATAAGCCCATAACTGAAATGCTGGAATATTAACAAAAATGGCGGGGCCTTTTTGTTGTGTAGGTAGCCATCTCATGCGCTCCATAGACAGTTCAATTTGCTTTATACGTTGACTAATAGGTGTGTTTAATACCGCCAGTGTTTGTTTGCCTATAATGCCATCATTAACTAAATTATGAGTTTTTTGTAGTTTGCGAATTTTGCTAACAATTTCACCTGTATAGGTATTGTTAGATGCTGTGTTTGTTCGTTTAGCTTTGTTGAGGTTAGGGTAGAATAAGCTCAGGTAATTGTTTAAGTCAGTAACTTGTGTTGACCAGTCCCCTGGGCGCAGGGACGTCACGAAATTAAACTTTAAAGATGAATCCCATAGGGTATTAATTTGGTTATATTTTTTTAAGGCTATTTTTAGTTTTTTATAAGCATCATAGTTTGGTTCCCTATTTTTTATAAGAGTATTTAGAGAATTATTCAGTCGTGCGTTAAAAATAGGTTTAGCTAGGTTAATAGATTGTTTTTTAGGTAGATGGAACCCCATACTGTTAGGGTCTACTCGTCCATAATGAAGGTCATTTAAATATCGAATAAAGGTAAGGCTTAATGCTTGGTCAAAATGTGAAAATACAAGGAAACTTGGGTTACTTTGTTGAATTTTTAGCCAGCTACCCCTAAGTTTTTCTACATTGTAATCTATAGGATTTAGACCTTGTTCTTTAGCTAAGGAGAAAATATCTATTAGTTGATTGATGGTTGCAATCGGGTTTTTGATGCTAAACCACAGCAATTGATTATTATTCAGTTGGTATAAGTCAAATAAGGTTTCTATCTCTTCTTTGGTTTGAGCTTTATTAAAGTAAAGGGTGTTTGTACTGGTATATAGAGGGGTATGAATAGAAACTAAATTGTTTTCTGTACTGGCTTGTAGGGATGGTATGTAAAGAAGAATAATAGATAGAATTATATACTTAGATTTGAGTGTTTTCATGTTCTTCTATTGTTTAAGTAAGCCTAATTACTATTTTTATTGCGAGAACTTAAATGTTGTGGTGTTCATCATGTGACTTCATGCGTATGTTGTTTGAAAAATACTCCATTTAGGCACTTGGTAATTTAAGTTTTTCCTAGAGTAGTTATTAAGGCAGTGCGTGATAGGCTTAAGTGATTGTCAGTAGTGCTGATTAAATTCTTTCTTTTAGCCATTTTCCATTAGCCCAGTTAGTTCTCTTATTCAAGTCTCACTTCCATAAACTGGCTACCCACTTAAGGCGGAACAATATCAGAAACTCCGTAGGTTCGAATTTATTCGTACCTCTTAAGCAGTAAGGTGTTTACGGTACGAATAAATTCGAACCTACGCCTGACGGCTTCATTACTGTGCCGGCTTAAAAGTAAAGCCCATAAACTATAGGAGAGTGTGGCAAACATAATTCTAAATCACCCTAGGGTTTGAGAGTAAGTTTTATACGAAACAAAGCTAAGAAAGTGTCCTGTTTACTTGACCACTACATAAATGTTAAATTTATTCTACACTGATATTTACGATATCATAAAATTTTATGTAAGCTTTCTTTCCTAACATCGACTGATCTATAAATTAATTTTATGGAGATAGTTATGTGTAGTTTCCCCAAAAGTACAAACGTTCGTAGAGCACAAGGTAAAAGTAAATTACACAGCAGTGATGATTATGCTGAATATTCTCGTATGATAAAAGCATCAATGGCTTCCTAATGAACGGGTGCAGCAGCAGAAGCAAGAAAGACGAAAAGCTACAGTCTCTACTTAATAGTTATTAATTTAAGAGCAGAGGGATATTCGGTAGATTTACCAAGGCAAAGGTAGTGGTGATCATATTGACTTAGATCAACTTGTCACTTTCGCCAATAAGGCTAAATAGTAAAAAGGATTATGATGAAAAACTTATTTTTGAAAATAACAGCGGCTATGTTGTTAGTGAATAATGTGTACGCAACCGAGCCAGACTGGGCAGACTATGCAAATGTGCTAAGCAGCTCTGTTACTCAAGGAGAAAAACACGGTACTCCATTAGCTTTGGTTGATTATGAAGCATTAAAGAAAAATGGCTTATTAGAGAAAGTTTATCAACAAGTATCTAAATATCCGCTAGAAAAATTAAACGGTAGAGGTGAGGTGTTAGCGTTTTATATTAATACTTATAATATTTTGGCGATAAAAACAGTGGTTGATCATTGGCCATTAGACAGCATTAAAGATATGGGTAATATTTTTAGTCCAGTATGGGGGAAAGATGCGGGAATGATTGCTGGTAAAGTCGTTTCTTTAGATGATATTGAACATAAAATTATTCGACCTATGGGGGAGCCGCGAGTTCATATGGCGGTTGTTTGTGCTTCAGTCAGTTGCCCTGATTTAAGAAATGAGCCTTATACAGCTGCTAAGATAAATAAGCAGCTAGATGATCAAGTAAATACTTTTTTGCACAATGATAAAAAAGGCTTATCTATCACTAAGGATAGCATTGTCATTTCTAAGATTTTTAAGTGGTTCAAACAAGACTTTAAAAAATCAGGCGGAGTCGATGTCTTTATTCGTCAATACCGTAAGGATTTACCTGCCGGGTATGAGATTAATGCGGACATTAATTATGATTGGTCAGTGAATGCTTTGCATTAAGTCATATTTATTTAAAAAAATCACTCATCTTGTTGTATAGGTATCTACACAAGCTTTAAAGCCTTCTCCAGCAGGAGAAGGAATAGAAGGTGATATAGGTAAGTGGGGGTTCAAAAGAATTTGTAGTCCGTATGAAGTTTGCGTAATACGGGGTTTCAATGCGCTGTTTATCCCGTATTCCGTGCCTCCATACGGGCTACGGTTCTGATGCTACGCGCATTTCATGAGAGTGAAAATTCTAACGTCTCCCAACCCTCCCCAGCAAAGATATGTAGATAGCTATTCATCTTGTGGGAACCAAGCTTGAGTGCGCTTACAGAATTCCACTAAAGCTAGCATTAGTGGAACTTCAATAAGAACACCGACAACCGTCGCTAACGCTGCTCCAGATGATAGACCAAATAACATAACGGCTGTAGCAATAGCGACTTCAAAATGATTGGAAGCACCTATTAATGCCGTCGGTGCTGCATTTTGATAAGAAAACCCCCATAGTTTTGCAGTTAGATAGGTGATAGAAAAAATAAGGAGTGTTTGTAGGGTTAAGGGGATAGCAATCCATAAAATAGTTAATGGGTTGTTAAGAATCACTTCGCCTTTAAAGGAAAACAATAAAACTAAAGTGATTAATAACGCAATAATAGTGATGGGTGTGAGGGTGTGCAAAAATTTTTGCTCAAACCAAGTTTGTCCTTTGCGGGCAATAATGAGTTTTCGAGAAGCGTAACCTGCCAATAAAGGTAAAGCGACATAAATACTTATTGATAGCAATAAGGCTTGCCAAGGGATGGGTAGCTGGCCAATATCTAATAAAAATCCACCGATTAAACCGTAAAGTAGCAGCATGACCAGAGAGTTAATTGCAACCATTACCAGGGTATGACCTGCATTCCCTTTTGCTAAATAACCCCAGACTAAAACCATTGCAGTACAGGGAGCGACGCCCAATAAAATACAGCCGGCTAAATAACTACGCCATAGTGGAATTTCTAGCATTTTAACGCCATTATGGGAAACCACAGTTCCAGCGCCGTACTGACTACCTTCTGGTAAATTTATACCAAAGGGGAGTTTTACTAGGTCAGTTGCATCGATCCCAATAAATTTTTGTAATAATATCCCTAAAAACAAATAAGCAATGGCGTACATGGTAAAAGGTTTGACTGCCCAATTAATTAGCAGGGTCAGTGTTACCGGTTTAATGCTTTTGCCTGCTTTAACCACTTCAGCAAAATCAATTTTTACCATAATGGGGTACATCATGAAAAATAAACAGACTGCGATTGGAATTGAAACAATGGGAGCACCATTAATATCAATGCTAAAACTATCTAAAGTCTGTGCAAACTCTGGCGCATAAGCACCTAACAATATTCCTACCCCGATACATAAGGCAACCCATAAAGTTAAATAACGTTCAAAAAAAACCATATCATGTTGTTGTTCTTTCATGAGTTAATCCTCGTAGTGCTTAATTGTATTGAGTTCAGTATGTCGCTGTTCAGCCGTCATATTTTCTAAAGGCAGATCGAGCATTTTAGTGATACGTTGCTCTAGCGTTTTGTAAGTATGCTCTAAGGCTAAGTTGATATCCTTTTGTGTATGACTCGGTTCAGATAGCCCCCAATGTATATGGGTCGCATTGGATGGGTAAATAGGGCAGACTTCTCCTGCTGCTTGATCGCAAACAGTAATAATGAAATCTACAGGATGATGTGTGTATTCATCCCATGATTGGCTTTTAAGCCCATGTGTAGGTAAACCGTATTTCTGCAGAATTTCTATGGCTTTAGGTTTAATGAATCCCTTAGGGTGACTGCCTGCAGAAAAGGCTTGTATACGCCCAGTACCTAAATGATTAAATAGAGCTTCACCAAGTACGCTGCGACATGAGTTTCCTGTGCAAATTACCAAAACTGTTAGCATAGTTTTTCCTTGATTTATTACTTAATAGACTAACACAATATAGGCGGTGTTCTTTTTACTTTATATTAATAGCCTATTTGATGGTGGCGTTGTTGCTATTAAAATTTAATTTATTTTAATTGAGGTGTAAGTTTTTAATGATTGTATCGACTTATGTGTAACTTTTTAATAACGGAAACAATATGACTTCTTCACGTATTATTTTATTGGTATTTGTTGCTGCCATAGCTAGTGCATTTTTTTATTTTGACTTAGGGCATTATTTAACGCTAGATACTTTAAAAGCCCAACAATCGGCAATAGAAAGCTACCGAACCTCTAATCCACTGCTAGCGGTTGTCTTTTATATGTTGATATATATTGCGGTAACGGGTGTTTCTCTACCGGGGGCAACAATATTAACCTTAGCAGGGGGGGCGATCTTTGGCGTGTTATGGGGAACTGTTATTGTTTCTTTCGCCTCAACATTGGGTGCAACCCTTTCATTTTTAGCAGCTCGTTTTTTATTTCGTGATTCAGTAAAAGAAAAATTTAGCGAACGTTTAAAAGCAATTAATGAAGGGGTTGAGAAGGAGGGAGGCTTTTATTTATTTACCTTACGTTTAGTCCCCGTGTTTCCATTTTTTATGATTAACTTATTAATGGGACTCACCAGTATGCGAGTGTGGACCTTTTATGTTGTGAGTCAAATAGGCATGTTAGCTGCCACTGTCGTTTATGTTAATGCAGGGACTCAATTAGCCAAAATTGACTCATTAGTTGGCATATTGTCACCCGCCTTAATAGGGTCATTTGTTTTATTAGGCTTTTTTCCTTTAATAGCAAAAAAAATGCTTAATGCAATAGGAGCACAGAAAATGTATAAAAAATGGCAAAAACCTAAAAAATTCGATAATAACATTATTGTGATTGGCGGAGGTTCAGCAGGTTTGGTGACTTCGTATATTGCATCAGCCGTTAAAGCAAAAGTCACCTTAATTGAAAAGCATAAAATGGGCGGTGATTGTTTAAATACAGGCTGTGTTCCTTCTAAAGCACTTATTAAATCAGCTAAATTGCTATCCATGACCAAACGAGCGCAAGAGTTTGGTATTAAAGAAATGTATGCAGAGTTTGAATTTAGTGAGGTCATGGAGCGTATTCAGGGGGTAGTAGACATCGTTGCCCCACATGACTCGATTGAACGGTACACTAATTTAGGTGTCGATGTTATGACGGGAACGGCGAAGATTATTTCCCCTTGGGAAGTGGAGGTGCGAACAAAAGATGGGCTGCAAGTCGTCAGTGCGCGTTCTATTGTTATTGCAGCAGGAGCTAGACCTTTTGTGCCGCCTATTCCGGGGTTGGATAAAATTGATTATTTAACGTCTGATAACGTCTGGAATTTACGTGATAAACCAAAGCGTATGATTGTTTTAGGAGGGGGGCCAATCGGATGTGAGTTGGCGCAATCTTTTAATCGTTTAGGTGTTCAAGTGACACAAATTGAAATGTTACCGCGCTTAATGATCCGTGAGGATGAAGATGTCTCGGAAGTCGTCACTACTAAATTTGTTAAAGAAGGTATTGATGTAAAGCTAGAGCATACGGCTAAAGAATTTGTTATCGAAAAGGGTGAAAAAATATTAATAGCTGAACACCAAGGTCAGCAAGTTCGTATTGCTTTTGATCAAGTTTTATTAGCAATAGGGCGGGTGGCAAATACCTCGGGTTATGGTTTAGAGGCATTAGGAGTCAAGTTATCTGAACGTAAAACGGTACAGATTAATGCCTTTCAAGAGACCAATTTTCCTAATATCTATGCTTGTGGTGATGTATCAGGGCCCTATCAATTTACCCATACAGCTGCGCATCAAGCTTGGTATGCCTCAGTAAATGCATTATTTGGTTCATTTAAAAAGTTCAAAACAGACTATTCAATTATTCCTTGGGCAACCTTTACCGATCCTGAAGTGGCGCGTGTTGGTATTAATGAGCAAGAAGCAAAGGACCAAGGAATTGGCTATGAAACCAGTATTTATGGCATTGATGATTTAGATCGTGCCATTGCAGATGGTGAAGCCTATGGTTTTGTTAAAGTATTAACGGTCCCAGGTAAAGATAAAATTTTAGGTGTCACGATAGTCGGTGAGCATTCAGGGGATTTAATTGCTGAGTTTGTGTTGGCAATGAAATATAACTTAGGTTTAAATAAAGTTTTAGGCACAATTCATATCTACCCGACAATGGCAGAAGCTAATAAATATGTTGCAGGTGTGTGGAAAAAGAACCATCAACCTAAAAAATTATTACAGTGGGTGGCTAAATTTCATGATTGGAAAAGAGGGGACTGATATTAATTTTTCTAGGTAAATTGATAAGCTTTTTTAAATGGATAAACTTGGAAAATAGATGAATACTCAGGATGCTTTATGTGTATTGTCTTTTATAATGAACAACACATATAAAGCTGAAATTAATAATTATGCCTCATGAAATAACAACGCCTGACACTTGGCTAAATGACTATGGTGATCTTCTTTATCGGTATGCGTATACACGCGTACGTTCAGAGAGTACGGCAGAAGATCTAGTACAAGAAACTTTATTAGCAGGGTTATTAGCATTTGAAAAATTCTCTGGTAAATCAACGGTGAGAACTTGGTTAGTGGGTATTTTAAAACACAAAATTATTGACCATTTTAGAAAGTATCGGCGCGAAGTCAGCTCATTAAATGATGACGAGTTGGCAGAGGATGTTTTAGCCTATCAATTTGACCAACAAGGCAATTGGAAAGTAAATTTAGTAGAGTGGGGTACACCTGATAAAGCCATTGATGATGAGCAGTTTTGGCAAGTGTTTAATCAGTGCTTAACACGACTACCGCAACGTATGGCTGACTTATTATTACTGCGTACAGTCGAAGGCTTAGAAACTGAAGAATGTTGTGCGGTACTTGGCTTTGAATCAGACAATCAACTTTGGGTCACGTTATCAAGAACACGCGTGAAATTAAGACAATGTTTAGATTCCAATTGGTTTAATAAGGAATAAGTAATGTATAAATGTAAACAGATTATTGACCTTTGCTCAGATAGTATGGATAAGTCTTTGCCTTTGTTAACGCGAATGGAAATGAAGTTACATTTTTTTATGTGCAAGACCTGTCGTCAGTATTCAAAACATCTACAATTTTTAAATAAAGCGATAGGGTCTTTAGCTGAGCAGGCGAATACTGAAGGGTGTCAGTTGTCTGAAGCAGCAAAGCAACGTATTGCAAAAAAAATGCAACAAGTTCAGCAAGAAGAAAAGTGAAACTGATGTGTCAATACTAATTTAAGGTAAAAAAACGGTTGCAGAGTTTGTAGAAACTGTTGAACAGTTAGAGAAATTACGTTTGATTGGTGTTGATTATGGGCAAGGTTATTTATTAGGGAAGCCTGCCTTATATCAATGCCAATAAATTCGCTTGTTATTCCTTCTCCTGCTGGAGAAGGCTAGGATGAGGAGATTAATATAAAAAATTATTGGGATTGGTACTACTGTTTGCCCCTAAAAAATAGAGTTTTTAAATCAACGGTTGGTATGTTTTTTAACTAGCTTGCGCTAATTGTTGGTTATAAAGCGCCGCAACTAAGTTAGCTTGATAGACCATACCTACAAGTCGGTGCTCTTCATTGATAATAGGAATTTGTCTATGCCCCTGTAGGGACATTAATGGAATTAACTCAGCGATATGGGTTGACTCAGGTAAGGCAATGACTGAATCCGTCATAATATGACCAATAGACTCCGGTTTATTAGTCGTAATAAAAGGCGAGCGTTTAATAAAGTTTCGAATTTGTTCTTGTAAACTGTCATAGGCACTTAAATTGATATTTTTTAAAAAGTCATGCCAGGTGACAATACCTATGATGCGTCTAGCACTATCAACGACGGGTAATACTTTAAGTTTTTCAGTCTGAATTAAATTCCAAGCAGTTTCAACTTCAGTGCCATACTCTACCGATATAATATTACGAACCATAATATCGGCACAGCAAAGATCACCACGTATACGTTTAAAGGTATTTAGTTCAGCAGCATTTAATAAGTGACTTAATTGTGTTGCAGTTACATCGACAAAGCTATCTGTACTTTTTAAAGCTAGATCCAGATCTTGAACGGTCACACCCACTTTATGACTTGGTTGGGCAATTTCATGACGCTGGTTATGCTCCAATTCTTTACGGGCAATAGCATTTGGATATTTACGACGCATGATGCCGCGATTGATAATAATAGATAAAACCAGCATGATTAAAACATTGATGCCGACGGGAATTAGTGCAAAAGAATAACCCAGAGATGTAATGCTGGCGCCAGCCATAACGGGAGCAAGTGCCGTAGCAGCTCCAGGTGGATGTAGACAGCGTAGTAATAACATGACCAGGATGGAACCACCTACAGCCACGGCTGAAGCGGATGCGGTTTCTTCTATATTTAAAGCGCAACTCATGCCAATGATGGCTGAACACAGTTGACCGCCAACAAATGGCCAAGGCTGGGCTAAAGGGCTATTAGGAATAAAGAATAAGATAACGGCTGAGGCGCCCATAGAGGCGACAATCATTGGTGCGGCAGCATCTTCACCTAGATAGGTTTGAGTAATTAAAGCAATAAAAAAAATGGAGATGAAGCAGGCTAATAAGGAGTAAATCTTGGTTTTTAGATTTAAGTTAACTGGGTCAATAATAAAATCTTGGAGTAAAAGTAATAATTTCATTATTTTTTAGTTGCCCTATAAACATTAATGAACTTTATTGAGCCCTCAAAAGTCAGGTACTGCATAGTATCCACCCGTTGTTATTATTGTTATACGGTTATGTATGATCCGATTATAAACATTACTTAATAAAAATCAATGGACTTAATATCAATGGTATTTACTCGTAAAATATAGGTATCTACACAGATTTTTATACATAAAGACAGCCAGTTATAGAGCACACTTATCTCTCTATTCAACAGTATTGACTTCAAACTTTCCCCTTTTGGGCATAGCTATCTACACGTAAGTATTCAGAGCCCCCTAGTTTATATTCTCAGGCTGCTAGTCAGGTAGCTCCCTCTCCTGCTGGAGAGGGTTGGGGTGAGGAGAATAAAATTAAGGCTTTTTTTATTTTCCCCTCATCCAACCTTCTCCCTCTGGAGCATAGGTATCTACACAAGTCTTAAAGCCTTCTCCAGATTGTATTCCGTGCCTCCATACGGGCTACGGTTCTGATGCTACGCGCTCTTTGTTGTATTTCATGAGAGGGAAAGCATTCAATTGCTGCGTAACATTAGTCACTAAAGCAAACAGCATATTCTAATGTCTCCCCACCCAACCCTCCCCAGCAAGGGAGGGCTTTTTTATACCCAAGTTGTGTAGATACCTATGCCTCTGGAGAAGGCTTTCGCCGAAAGATAAAGTGAGGGTCTCTGAATACTTACAAAATATCTGCTTTATAGCGCCTTGGGAGCTAGCCCATAAACTAAAATTAGTTATTAGCGGGTCGAGGCCCGATATGTAATTAGGAAATATTGGCCCCGTTTTATTTTTAGAAAAAATCTGTATCGGTGTATTCAGTCTTACTTTCACTATTCTCAATTAAGTTACTCTCAATTAATAAGTCATAGAAATGAGATTGGTTTCGTCCATTATCTTTAGCATAATATAAGGCTTTATCAGCTTCTTCAAGAACCTCGGTAGGACCGCTTTGATTGTTGATTTGAGAGATACCAATACTCACTGATAAACCTTCTACATTTGCATAGGCATGCTTATTTATTTTTATTCTAATGCGTTCGTATGCTTCTTTTGCAGATTGGAAATCAGCTGATAATAGGATAATAACAAATTCTTCACCTCCAAACCGATAGGCAAAATCATGATCTCGTATGTTTTCACTCAATAACCTAGCGACTAAAATTAGTATTTCATCTCCATATAAATGACCATAGGTATCATTTATATTTTTAAAAAAATCAATATCTAAAAGCCCTAGCCAATAAGTGCTGTTTTTAGCGATACGTTTGGAATTCTCACTCATGTCTTCTGGAATTTGTAAGATATTGTTTTCTGGTGAGTTATTGCGAATTAATATACGGGTTATTTCAGATTCTAATGTTTCTCTATTTAATAGCTGCGTTAATTTATCTCTTCTTGATTTTTCAATCAAAGTTAAATAATTTGCATACACTTTCAGTAACCCATGAACTAAATTATGATGTTCAAAATCTATATCATCACAAGATTGAATTAGAACCGCAAAACTATCATTATTCTTATCAATAGCTGGGTAAATGATATGAATTTGGTCATTATTTTCCGACTTGTTTACTATTTGCAATGAGTGACTTCCTAGTGCAGTATTAATAGCACTTAGAAACTCCTCTTGAAAATCTTTAGTTTTAATTTCGTTACCTAAAGTATCTATAATATTATTTTTTGCATAAGCCATTAAAGCTAAAACAATTTTTTCATTGGTATTAGGTAATACCCGATAAATCCGATATTCTGATGTTGGCGTCAAGTCAATTAAGGTTTGTAAAAGGCTACGCTCAATAACTTCCTTATCAGAGTGGCTAGTAACTTCTGCAAGACTATCGACAAATTTAACACTATTAAAATTATGCATTAACCAGCTCCTAGATGTAGTTCATATCTTTATACTTTGATAATATTTTGAGCTGTTATATAGAGGTACAGCTTATGAAACCTACCCATAAAATATTAATTATTCTAAATTTTTAATAAATTACAGGTAGTTTACCTCTTATACTATAACACGCTCTATACCACCTTTTCTTGCTTGCTTGATATAGTTTTTCATCCAGTCTTTACCGAGTACTTTTTGTGCAATTTCTACCACAATATAGTCCACTTCTAAATCAGTGACGTCATCTTTATACCGTTCTAAACCCTGCATACAAGACGGGCATGTGGTCAGCATTTTTACAGGGCCTTTTTTATCTTGAGCCTTTAGTTTATTAACATTAAGCTGTAACTCTTCTGCTTTACGGTGACGGATTTGAGTAGAAATATCAGGTCGGCCTACAGCTAAAGTCCCCGACTCACCACAGCAACGGTCAGACTCAATAACATTTGTTCCCATCAGAGCATTAACTGTCTTCATAGGATCCTGTTGTTTTAAGGGGGTATGACAAGGGTCATGATATAAGTATTGACTCCCCTCAAGACCTTCTAGTTTTACGCCTTTTTCTAATAAATATTCATGAATATCAATCATGCGGCAGCCAGGAAAAATCTTTTCGAATTCATAGTCCATTAACTGATCTAAACAGGTACCACAGCTCACGACTACCGTTTTAATATCTAAATAATTAAGCGTGTTTGCTACTCGATGAAATAGAACACGGTTATCTGTTGTAATTTGTTGTGCTTTTTCAAACTGTCCGGCGGCACGTTGTGGAAAACCGCAACATAAATAGCCAGGTGGTAAGACTGTTTGCACGCCAATTTCATACAGCATCGCTTGTGTTGCTAAGCCAACTTGTGAAAACAAACGCTCAGAGCCACAGCCTGGAAAATAAAAAACAGCTTCTGAATCAGTACGTGTTTTTTGTGGGTCACGAATAATAGGAACGATTTCATTACTTTCAATACCTAAGAGCGCTCTTGCCGTCTTGTTGGGTAACTTCCCAGGCATTTTTCTGTTGGTAAAATGCACCGCATATTCTTTCATCGGCGGTTTACCAATTGAAGACGGTGGATGTTTTAGCTGTTTTTTACCCCAAGGCCTAAGAAAGAAATGACCAATACGTTGTGCTTTATAAGACCATTCTATAAGCAACTTGCGCATGATTTTAACGCTAGTGGGATGGTCCGTTGATAAAAAGGCGATCGCTAACGATTTAATAGGATTGAAACTTTGTTTACCCATTTTACGTAATAAGTTACGCATATTCATAGATACATCACCAAAATCAATATCTACAGGGCAGGGTGATTCACATTTATGGCAGATGGTGCAATGATCTGAAACATCTTCAAATTCATTCCAATGAGTAATGGAAATACCACGGCGTGTTTGCTCTTCATATAAAAAAGCTTCAATTAAAAGCGAAGTGGCTAAAATTTTATTGCGTGGTGAATACAGTAAGTTAGCTCGTGGTACATGTGTAGAACAAACAGGTTTACATTTTCCGCAACGTAGGCAATCTTTAATTGAGTCAGAAATCGCACCAATTTCACTTTGTTGCATAATCAATGATTCATAGCCCATCAAGCTAAATGAGGTGGTGTAAGCTGCTCGTAAGTCAGCACCCGGCATCAATTTACCTTTATTAAACCGGCCTTCAGGATCTACTTTTTGCTTGTATTCATGAAATTTTTCTAATTCTTGAGTGCTTAGGAATTCGTATTTAGTAATACCAATACCATGTTCGCCTGAAATTACGCCATCTAAAGAACGCGCTAAATCCATAATACGTACAACAGCGGCATTAGCCTCTTGTAACATCTCGTAATGGTCTGAATTAACAGGTAAATTCGTATGCACATTACCATCACCGGCATGCATGTGTAAGGCAACAAATACGCGACCACGTAAAACATCTTTGTGGATCATTTCGAGGCGATCAATAATGAGTTTAAAATTATCACCTTCGAAAGTCTCACTTAAACTAGCTAAGATTTCTTGCTTCCAAGAAACACGAATTGAATGATCCTGGAGTCTATGAAATAAAGTCAGTGTTTCTGCGCGGTTTGTTAGTTCACCTGCGGTAATTGAATATTGATCAAAAGTTGCTTCAGCTTGTTCTAATGCTAAATCAAGGTTGTCATATAGCCATTGCCAGCGTTTACGTACGGTCTCAACTTGCTCTAGCGCTACTTCACGACGGGCACCAATAAGCTCAACTTTATTCGTATTATCTTCATAAGCACGTAATGGTAATTCTTCCGTACTTAAAAATTGAGTAATAGCTTCACATAAGCGTAATTTATTGCGCAATGATAATTCAATATTTATACGCTCAATACCATCACAATAATCCCCCATGCGAGCCAGAGGAATCACTACATCTTCATTGATTTTAAAAGCATTGGTATGTTTTGCAATGGCAGCCGTACGTGAGCGGTCTAACCAGAAAGTTTTACGAGATTCTGGGCTTGCAGCAACAAACCCTTCGGCCCCGCGCGCATTACAAAGTCTTACAATTTCTGAAACAGCATGTGCAACTTTGTTTTCATCATCGCCAACAATATCACCGATTAGCACCATTTTAGGGCGACCCAGGTGTTTGGCTTTACTCGCGTAACCAACGGCTTTTAGGTATCTTTCATCTAAATGCTCAAGTCCTGCAAGCATGACCCGCTGAGCGCCCTTTTGAGGTAAAGTAGCTAGGTAATCTCTGATTTCAATGATAGCGGGTACCGCTTCACGAACTTGCCCATAAAATTCTAAGCAAAAGGTTCGTGCTTGAGGGGGCATTTTATGTAAGATCCAAGTTGCTGAGGTAATAATACCGTCACAACCTTCTTTTTGTATTCCGGGTAACCCACCTAAAAACTTATCCGTAACATCTTTACCTAAATCACCTTTACGAAATAAATTTCCTGGAATGGTTAGTGGCTCTTCAGAAAGTAAATTTTTACCGCTAGTATCAAAGCGTTTTAGTGAAAAATCAACCTGATCTTGATCATGTATTTTTCCTAGATTATGGTTTTGTCTTTCGACTTCTAACCAGTTGCCGTCAGGCGTTACCATGCGCCACGAAAGCAAATTATCTAATGCCGTACCCCAAAGTACCGCTTTTTTACCACCAGCGTTCATAGCAACATTACCGCCGATACAAGATGCGTCAGCAGAAGTGGGGTCGCAAGCAAAGACTAAGCCTTCACTATCGGCAAGATCCATCGCACGACGGGTAACAACACCTGCGCCAGTATGTAATGTTGCATACGTCTGCTTAACGCCAGGTAATTGGGCGTCATGAGTGACAGGCCCCATTTGTAGCAATTTTTCTGTATTAATAACTGCAGAATAGGGCGTAAGCGGAATTGCACCACCGGTATAACCTGTACCACCACCACGAGGAATAATTGTGAGCCCTAACTTAATACAATCAGTAACCAGTAAGCCAATTTCTTTTTCAGTACGTGGGTATAAAACCACAAAGGGGTATTCAACACGCCAATCAGTTGCATCAGTAACGTGTGATGCGCGCGCAAAGCCATCAAAGCAAATATTATCTTTACGGGTATGCTTGGAAAGTAAGGCTTCCGTTTTACGGCGCATTTTTCGGCTAGATTCAAAGTGCGCTTCAAAACTATCAACGGCCTGATAAGCGGCTGTGACTAACTGTTCAACACGTTGACCTCGTTTTGGATGTTCGTCAGCATATTCAGCATGACGCTTTTCCATTTGTAATAAACGATGGCGCAATGCCTCAAGCAAAGATTTTCGGCGTTTCTTATTGTCCAGTAGATCGTCTTCAAGGTAAGGGTTACGTTGTACCGCCCAGATGTCACCGAGTACTTCAAATAGCATTTGAGCAGAACGGCCGGTAACACGTTCGTCACGTAGTTCGTTTAAAGTTCGCCAATTAGGCTCGCCGAGCAAACGAATGACAATTTCACGATCAGAAAAAGACGTATAGTTATAAGGGATTTCACGTAACCGCGAAGGAGATGTTTCAGGAGATAATGAAGAAAGTTGTGAGTTCACAGACATGCTACTTATAGAAGGGTGTACTGAATAAAACTCATTTTAACATTCACGGTTTTTAACGTAAATATCTGTAGACGATTAAGGCTAGTTAATGAGTGATGTTTTTACGAAAGCTTAAGAGCTAAGGTTAGATATTTCCCGTGTAAGGATTAAATTTAAACAGGAAATAATATAACGGTCGTTTAAAAACTAATTGGAAAAATAATTAGCTGCTCCTACCAAGGGTGTATTGGGGTTAAGCGATACTTTTACTGATATATGATCGAGTAATTTTTTAAAACGTCCTTTAGCTGTAAAGGCTTGTATAAAGTGTTCACTTTGTAAAGCAGGAAGGATTTTAGGGCCGATTCCACCCCCTATAAATACGCCACCAGTCGCGAGACATTTCAAAGCTAAATTCCCAGACTCTGCGGCGTAAAGCTCAACAAATAAGCGCACTACTTCAATACAGATAGGGTCTTCTTGGTTAATTCCTAAGCGTGAAATAATGGCATTTCTATCGCCGGCATAAGCGCTTACATCATTTTCTGAGGGGACAGCAGGACAAGCAGGAGCATATCCTGTATCCACTAAAAAATCATACAGATACCCAAAGCCATCACCAGAGAGAACACGCTCCCAGCTGACATGATCATTGAAGCGTTTACGTAAATAATTAAGCAATTGGTCCTGCTGTTTACTTTGGGCTGCAAAATCACTGTGACCACCTTCCGTTGCAATAGGTCGGTGATGTTCGCCATCCCAATAAAGAATCGCTTGACCTAAGCCTGTACCGGCAGCAATGACTGCGATATTGCCTTTTTTGTTCTGTGCATTTGGATTAAGCTCTACTAAGTCTGCATCAGGGCTATTTAGTATGCCAATTGCCATGGCTTCTAAGTCATTTAGCAGTTTAACTTGGTCGGTAGAAAATCTTTGTGCAAGTTCTTGTCCGTCAATAACCCATGGTAGATTAGTCGTTTGACAGCGTTGATCAACAATGGGTCCTGCAATTCCAAAGCAAGCAGATTCAATGGTTATATCTGGTTTAATAAAAATAGAGAGTAGATCATTAAACTGTGGGTACTCAGAGCTGGCGAAGGTTTGTTCTAGTTCACACTGCAATTGACCTTGTTCATTTTTAGAATATAAGGCTAAAACCGTTTTCGTGCCTCCAATATCACCTGCTAATATCATGCTTGAGCCTCTTGAGTTTCGTGGTTTGCGTTTAGTAAATAATTGAGGGCATCAATAATGCCGTTTGCTACTTCACTAGGAGGTAACTGATAAAATCCTTGCCAAGATAAAGCATGATCCTGTTCATATTCTTCTGCGCGTTCAGGGTGCTTTTCTAACCAACTAAGGCGTACTGCATTGTTAATCACGTTATCCGTTAAGATCGTATCATCTACTTGCAAGCTAGGGTTTTCTTGAAAAATTGCAGCTAATGCTTGTAAAGTTTCCATTGTAAGTTGTCTGAAATCAGGAGACTGAATTTTATCGAGTCTATGATTAATTAATAACACAAAACTTTGTTCTTGTGCTGTCATTTGAGCCAATATTTCTTCGCTATCTAAACGGCGATGACTGCTTAATTTTTCACTTATAATTAAGCCTTTACAATGGTGTAGCACCTTCCAAACATCGGCAAAGAATGCTTCTGTTTGCCGACCAACACTACCTCGCTGTTCACGCCATTCATGCCAATCAAGTGCCCTACCTCTATCGGAAGGGTTCAGTTGTGTAGAGAATCGTGCACAGGAAAATTGATTGTTTTGTTGACCATAATGCAACAATTCACTGAAATTTAATTGAGATTCTGAGTTTTGGTAATCAGCTAACGTTTCTTTAACTTGATTACTGATCTCATGAGGTGCTAAAGCAAGTAGCGCATCAAACGCTTCACCTAATGTACATTGATTTTTTCGCTGTAATCGAATAATGATTAACTGCATAATATGCCCAACCCGCACAGTATGCATATCAGCAAATAAATCTGGATTAGATTTAATTAACAAACCCAAATAAATAATTAATTCTTGAGTGATAATATGTACATAAACATTGGGACTGTTATAGGTACGAATTCTATCGAGAATTTCAGCCGCTCTCGCAGGGCGCTGAATAGTTGCTTGGTTACTGTATTCTCGACCAACACTCAGCCTTTTTTGACGCACCAAAATATCAGTCACTGCTTGCTCAAGATCAGCATCATACTTGCCTAAGATTCCTGCCGTACGACGTACTAAACTCCATTTATTTTGATTACCTGCGCGCTTATAAACTTCTTCAATCCAGTTATGTAAGCAACAGTTATGGCCTTGCTCATCAATATTGAGTAAATTAAAATCAAGCCCATGCTTTAAATAAAGCAAGTTTAGCAATTCAAACTGAGCATATAAGTTAGACTCTAAGCGCAGAAGTTTAACTAATGAAGCATCATCTAACTGCTCCCATTCATTAATGAGTTGCGCATTTACAGGTGCCGTTACCGATAAGTCTATTGGTAATAAAACACTACAGCACAGATCTTGCTCTTCGAGCTTATGTGCGTCTGGTAAATGAAAGTCATGTAGGTAGTTAATCTTTTCGTGGGCCGTAGTACTTATAAATTCACTTAAGTGCCCTAACTGTACAGGGACCCCACGAACTTCACCAAGTTGTAACTCTGCCATAAATTCTAACAATAACTGATAGCCATCGTTATCCAGCATATTATGTCGAATAACGATAGTCACCAAAGGCTTACCTGGACGGTCCCAGTGGTGAAAAATATAACTTAGCTCTAAACGTAAGCGCTCAACAAGTAAGCGCATATCTAAAGCTAAATAAAATCCACGCTGATTCATAAATTGCGGTAGAAAAATAATTTGCTGATCACCGAAACTATATAGAAGAGATGTGCCTAATGCTCGAATTTGTTTGCTTGGTCGGCCACTTAAGTGCAGTCGCTCATTACGACCAACATGCGTAAATGCATCGGTTAAATGCCTAGGCTCTCTAACTTGAATCGGTGCAATCTGATCAAAGGTTTGAGTGCTAACACCGAGTTGCTCTAATTGATCTTGTATAGACGCGTCTTCAGCTAATAAGGTGAGCTGGACGTTTAATTCGGAATCTAAATTACGATCTTTGACTTTGCTGCGTGCAAGCGGATCAATATCAGAGGTTTGAAGTAAACCGTCTTGAATCATTTCACCTAAAATAAAAAGGCTTTGTGCCCAAACTAGGGGAACATTTTCATTGGGTTTTCGAGTTTGGCTATGCGGATTTTCACGTTCAGCATCAATTTTATCTTCTGGCACAAAGTAAAGCTCCGGAAGTAATCTTTGGCCGTTTTGTTCAATTAATAAGCCTTCTAGCTTGTTACGGTATTCCTGGGCTTTATCAGTGTTGCCGGTAAATAAATGGTTGAGTAATAAGTAACTAAAAAATAAGGGCCATTCACACTCAATATCCATAAATTGTTTCAATTCATGGCTTTCATAATACATGCGGTGGCTGTCTTCAATCACAACTTGATGACCATCTAGTAAAAAACGTTTACAACCGTAATTACCTTCTAATTTTTCACAAATAAGTTGTTCAGTTTTCTGTAATAAATCAGCGTCATCAACTGCAAATGCAGGGAACCCAGTCACACTGAGCACTGCTGAATCAACTTCTTTAGAGATTGATTCACGAGGCAATAAAGACTCTAAAGCAATACGAGACCTTGCAATTTCATCACTTAAAACATGAATAATGGATGATTTTCCACCGTCTTTACCGAATAGGTTAAAGCCGGACATTGCCTCAAGTGCCGCTTTTGCCATACCAACGGAACTAGCATTTAATTCTGCAACGCCATGGTTACTTTTATTACCCCGTTCCCAAATACCATAATCAGGTGTTCGGTAAGCACGGCCAATATAATGAACGAGATTTTGTATAAAATTTACTTCATCGATAGTAAAAATGATGCGTAAACCAGAGGCGGTCATCTGTGCAAGCATCAGTAAAAACAATGAAGTTGCATCTAATTGTAGGTGCCCCCATTCATGATCACCCACAACGACATCACCTGTTTGTGTGTCATATTTAGCATGTAGTGCATCAAGAGGGTCTTGCGTATGCTTAAAGCGTTCTACTTTGTGAGCTTGGCGCATCATCGAGACAAGCAGGCCGCGCATAAGTTTAACAACACTTTGTTCTAATTCATAAGTGCGCCCTTTATTTTCGCCGCTACGTTGATAAGCAAGTGCTAACCCCCATGCAGCTAAAATACTGTAAACATTATCACGCACCCAGGCATCGGTATAATCTCCATGTGCAGTAACGGCGGTACTAGCAGGAAGCAATCCACTAATGGGGTCTTGGCGTTTGAGAATAATATCCTGAACCAGCTGAAAGTAGTGTTCGAGCTGAGCGTTAGGAGTTGAATCTGTCATTATTGGGAATTATTTGAAAGGTAAATTAATGCAATGTATTAATTGTTTAAAAAACATCACCTTATTTGTTTCTTTCAATGAGAGAAGCTAAATGAGAATGACACTGCTTTTGTGACGATCAATATATTAAAAAATAGCGTGCCATTTTACATTAAAGGGTGCGGGCTGTATTTAAAATAATAAACTTACCTAAATATAACAATAAATTGAGGGCTGAATATGACCGAATTAGGTACGTATTTTTATGCTGAAAAAACTAATCCTGCATAAATACCTTTACAATTTCATCTAGCTCTTCAAGAGACTGCTCCATAATATCATTCATGTTAAGTTCAGAAATCCCTAGGAAACGAGTGTCAATATTTTCATACTCCTGCCGACTGTAATGATCTGCAGCTTTAATGATTTCAGAGAGCTCATAAAAGTCTTGTGACTCTTGTGAGCTAGAGTGTAGCTCAATACTTTGAGTAATTATTTCTGGTAGTTTCCAAAGCCTTGATAATGCGGCGCCTACCTGATAATGGTCAAAGCCGATAATATTTTGTTCTGTTTGTATTTCATTATTATCCAAACGGTGTTCTTGAGCCGCTAATGATAAATTTACTTCTCGGCTTAATTCAGGAAGGCGCCGAAAAAGAACGAGTTGGCCAACATTGTGAAGAATACCACAGGTAAAAATAGAATCGCTAAAGCGTTTATTTAGATACCGGTCAATTCCTTGTGCTATTAATGCACAGCGCAGGCTTCGTTCCCAAAATTCTTGCATAGTCATAAGAGCATCAGGAAAGTCAGAAAATTTTTCAATCACTATTGTACTGAGTACGATGCTTTGTAATTCTTTTGTACCTATAAGGCCGATAGCTTGAGTAATTGAAGTAATTTTAGAAGGAAACCCATAAAAGGCACTATTCACTATTTTTAATAACTTTAAAGTCAACGATGCATCTTTTTCAATGATTAATGCTGCATCTTGTAATGGTTTATCAGGGTCATCAATAGACTTTTTTAACTTAAAATAAAGCAGTGGGGGTGATGCTAATTGATAATCATTACTAAATAGATCATTAATAGTGAGCTTTTTTTTCTGCATTAATATTCATCATATTAAACACTTACGTGTTTTAGTTAACGTTAAAATAGAACTGGCTACTATAAGCATTTTTAGGCATAATGCAAATCACGAGATTTTGAGTGTTTTTGTTTATCTTATTTTTGAAACAAAAAAGCATTGAGGGGATAAGGGTTGGCTGCATATAAGAACCTAAAAGAAAAGATCATCATTATTGCTGAACAAGATGATGTGTTAGCTAATGAAGTGAATGCTTTTCTTATAGAGCATGGCTTTACTAATATAAAACTAGCATCAGATGGAAGTAAAATTTATGAAATTTTACGACCGTACTATAATGACATTGAGCAAATCGGTGTTGTCATTGTTAATGAAGACCTCCCGCAATGCCAAGTAATGGAAATGGGAGTCACTTTCAACAGTGACATACTTGTTACTCCCTTTATCACTCTTTACTCTGAAGAAAAGAGTGATAATACGCAGGAAAGGAGAGATTTACAGGGCAGAGGGTTATTACACTCTATGTCCTTGCCCTTAAATTACTCTGAATTTTTATCTATTATTCAGTACCAATTAATTATCAAGCATGAGTATTTTCTTCGTCATAGACAAGAGGAAAAACTTATTAATGAACTTGCTGAACGCAAAATAATTGATGAGAAAATGAAGTTTCTTGTTGTTCATGATGAACTCACTAGCTTGTTAAATCGTCAAAATTTTGAAAGAGAATTAAGGTTTATCCTTAACCGAAGTCATTTACAACTTCAAAAAGGGGCCTTATTATTTATTGATATTGACCATTTTTGTTTAATTAATGAACTAGAAGGTTTCGAGACAGGTGATAAATTATTAATTGAAATCGTTGCCGTTATTAGAAAGCTTAAAAATAAGAGTGATTTATTTGCTCGTATAGGAGCAGATGAATTTTGCTTATTTATAAAAAATAAAACTGATTTTGAAGTAAATAAATTTGCTGAAAAAGTCAGAAAATCGATTAATGAGTACCGGTTTTATACAGGAGATACGCACTATAGTATTTCAGTATCTATTGGTATTTCTGGGCTGAATGCCCCTGTTGCAGCCTACCATCCCAATGACTTAATCTTTCGTGCTCGTCAAGCCTGCAATATGGCTAAAGGAAATGGTCGTAATTTAGTATGGGAATATAATGAGCAGGATGCATTAATTCAGGAGAGGCAAAGAGATATTTTTTGGGTCCCTTTAATAAAGCAGGCACTTTATGAAAATAATTTTTTCCTAGTTTTTCAGCCCATTGTTAATTTATCTGATGGTGAAATTTCTCATTATGAAGCACTCATAAGAATGCGTGGTGACGGTAATGAGATTATTCAGCCCTTTGAGTTTATACCTGTTGCTGAACGCATGGGCTTAATTCATAGTATTGACTTATGGGTTATAGATACAGCTATTGATTTCCTTGCAAAGCTTCCAGCTAGTAAATCAAACTTATCTTTATCCATTAATCTTTCCAGTGTTGCTTTTCAGGATAGTTCCTTATTGCCCGCCATTAAAGATAAATTGGAGTTAAGCTGGGTTGATGCAAAACGAATAACCTTTGAAATTACAGAAACTGCCGCGATTGAAAATTTTGAAAAAACGCGTGAACTCATTTCAAAAATACGTGCGCTAGGTTGTAAATTTGCATTAGATGATTTTGGTGCAGGTTTTTGCTCGTTTAATTACCTTAAAACATTTCCTTCAGATTACGTAAAGATTGATGCTCAATTTATTCGTGAAGTTGTTCATGATGAAACAGATCAGGTACTAGTAAAATCAATGGCTTCAATTTCTAGAAAACTTGGGAAACTGACCATTGCAGAGTTTGTTGATACGCCTGAGGCGATAGAGAAATTACAAGAGCTCGGTGTAAATTATGGACAAGGGTATATTTTTGGTAAACCTCAAGTAGAATTATTACCGAGTAATTATATTAAGCTAGATAGCTTGAAGAAACCTAAACCAATAACAGTGACTACTCTTTAGCTTTGTCAGAAAGTAAGCCTTGTATTTTATTGAGTAATAAATTTCCTTCAGTAAAATATTGCTCGTTAAAACGCTGCTGATAAATATCAGAAAAGCTGTCCATGAGTTGATTAAATCCGGATTTTGAAAGGCTCTCACTTTTCAGCGCATCTTTTATCGCATCTTCAGGTGTATTAACCTTTTTATTAAACTGTCTTTCATAGCTTTTTCCAATAGCTGAGTGTAGGTTTTTAATTTGACTCTCGTTGCCTTCAGCTAAAATTAATGCCACTGTGCTATTAATATCTTTAAGAGGTTTCTTATGTTTTTTTTCATAAACGGACTCTAGTGTAACAACTAATTCTTTTAGTTGTGCCTCAGGTAATTCACATTCATTTAATAAGGAATAAAAGCCCAATAAATCATCTGTACTGGGTTTCTGATTTATAGACGAGGAAATCTCAGTTTTTGAAGCAGGTGAGGGTGGTTGTGACTTTATCTGCTTTAGTTCTTTAATAGGCCTCGTATTTGAACGCCAATAATGGCTCAAATAGGGAAGGTTACTTTTATTTCTAAATTGCCTTTTAAAAATATCTGCTAATGATGCAAAGCCACAACTAATAGGTGAGTTAGGATAAGAAAGAACCACAGGAACTTGTTGTGATACTGCTTTATTAATATGATCATCAACAGCTAAATAACCTAAAAATGAAATATCAATTTTAAGGTAGGTTTTGACTGCTTGTTGAAAGCGGTTGAAAATCTTTTGGCTCGTTTTATAGTTCTGTACGCGATTTACTAAAATAAAAATAGACTTTTTCTTACCCCTAATCGCTAACATTTTTAATAAAGCAAAAGAGTCAGTCAAAGAGGTCGGGTCAGGAGTAATAACTAATACTCTATATTGTGCGGACGCTACAAAATCAAGGACGTTGGTATCAATTCCTGCTGCTGTATCAATTAATAAATAGTTAAATTTTTTCTCTAGGTACTCAAGGGCAGAGACTAAATAAGATAGCTGAGTTTTATCAAGATTTGTGCATTGTTTAATCCCAGAAGCAGCAGGAACCAAGAAAATACCAGAAGGGAGCTCAATGATAATTTCATCAATTGTTTTAGAGCCATTGAGAACATGCTCAATGGTGTAGCGTGGGGAAACCCCCATAAGAATATTTACATTTGCTAGGCCAGTATCAGCATCAAAGATACAAACTCTTTCATCTCTAGCAACTAAAGATAGGCCAATATTAGTTGCGATATTAGTTTTACCTACGCCACCTTTACCGCTGGTAAATGCAATAACAGCAGCCATTAAAATAGCTCTGAAATGAAGGTAAAAGGAATATAGGTCATTATATGGAGTTCTTGAATAAACAGAGATGACACGTTTAAAGTGTATTAAAATTTTTCGGTATTATTACATAAGCGCATGGTTTCAGTTAGAGTAAATTACAAGCAAAGTCTAATTAATATGATATCTGAGAAGCAACAATCAAAAGTAAATTAAAAAATATGAACAAATGCCTTATAGTGTCAGAAAGAGTCACTGATTATTATTAAAGGTTACAAATGAGAGCAATTATATGGAAAAATGCATGGATGGGCGGGCTTGTTTATGCGGGTGGCGATACGCTTGCCACACTAATAACAGATGATTTTCTTTATTATCGTGCCATTGGAGTCTTTATATTAGGCGCAACGTTATATGCATGGGAAATTCCATCATATTTTCATTTCTTAAACCATCGCTACCGTGATCGTAACTTTACTAACGCATGTAAGCGTATGTTGTACTCATCACTCTTTTTTAACCCCTTATGGATTGCACGACATTTAATATTTATTGCATTATTTTCGGGGCAGTGGCACACAGTTGATATAAATATTTTATCTATATCAACGTATTCATTTTTATATGCTTTACCGCTATGCTTAATTGTTAACTATATGATTCAAAATAAAATTAATTTAGAATGGCGCTATGTTGCTAGTTCATGTTTCTCAGCATTTATGGCTGTATATTTTGCATTGAGTGACCTATTATTTGGAATTTAATCCTACTAAATAACAGGCATTTTGTGTTTTTTCAATACTAGTTAAGCCCAATAATTTCAATGGCATTAGCATCAGGGTCGCGTATAAATAAAGCTTTCCGACCAGATTTACTCATAGAATAGACAACACCATTTTTATCTAAAGTATTACGTACCGTATCAAAATCATTAACGGTTAAAGCAACGTGTCGATCACGGCCACCATGCTCAGGACGACCAGAAGTAGGATCCATATTCGGTAACTTAATAATATGCAGTTGTTGGTTTTCACCCAGTTGAAACCAAGCACCAGGAAAACCTAAGTCAGGACGTTCCATCTGTTGTAAGCCAATCATCTGAGTATAAAAGTTAATAGAAACTTCAAGGTCAGAAATCATCAAGCTAGAGTGGTGTAATAAGAAATTAAGTTGAGTCATGTAGAAAAAAATAAAGTGAATTAAAGTTGCTCGATAGCTTATCAACTAATATAAAGAAGGTAAATGCTTAAAGGAAACTGCCGGTAATCTGCTTGCATACTCAATTTAACATAATATACATTATGCGAAGTTTGATAATAGGTGTTTAAAGCAAGCGTTTGGATTTCTCAGTAATGGCTAATCAGTGCTTGTGTGTATTGATGTCAATCCTGGCGCGCCATCCTAGTTCATGACACGTTGGGACTCCTATCGCCAACGTGCATTTACTACGGAGCGAAATCGCTCCGTTTCCATTGATTTTAAGCGCAGGAAAAACTAACTTGAGTTAGTTTCTTCTTTTAGTCGGCTTTAGCCGAAACAACGACTTTTAGTCGTAAGTCAAACTATGGACTAAAGTCCATAGTTTGTTGATTATTTTTTTGCCGTTTACCAATAAATCAATCAACTCTAAGTGTAAATGGACCTTCTCCCGGACCATTATTAAACACCTCAACACCATAACTCCCCGAACTAAGAAATTCAGCAGCCTGCTCATCAAAACCAGCAATTTTATCATCAACAACAGACAGAAGGTTTCCATCCTCCAAATAGATATAAAGCTCCATATCAGTCACACCATTAGACTGCCTAATCGAATGAACACCAGTATCCACGGTAGTTTTATATATAGGACCAGGGTCAGCTCCAGCACTTGCACAACCACCATACGAAACGCCAGGAACAATTATATATGGGTCAGAAGCAGTCCCCATTCCACTTATTGGTGGATCTCCAGGCCCTAATTTATTACAACTTGAACTACTAACACCACTTTTTCCATCACAACCTACTCCCATTAAAATCAAAACTACTAAAATAACTTTTATGCAATGTGTATTAAATTTATTCATGACTACACCTCAATTTATGTTGTAATTATTAACATTAATCAGTAATGCATTACACAAAAAAATGGGGGAAATTACTTTTAAAACTTGATAAATATCACAGTAATCCTTATCACTTAAGTTATAATTATTCATTTAAACTCAAACTTTCTTAATAATGCATTACAGGTAATTGTATACGCTTTTTTTCACTATCGTTCAACCTAGTAAAACACTCAACAATCAATATCGGGGCTGCAACTGTAAACTGGCGATCCAGCTTGTTGGGCGATATTGCGTCATTATGATCACTGTTAGTTGTCACTTTAAATTTCTTTGGGTAACGCATGCTGAATCAAGCTCAAACATTAATCGTGTTACTTTAGCGGCCACTGCGCGGCTCACTAAAGATTTTTGGACTCCTGTCGCAAAAATCGATTCGCCCCACGGAGAATCAACAGTGCCCTAGCACACACCCTGCATTCTACACACAAAGCCGCTTCGTTAAACCTACCTCAAATGGCTTTACGGCTCTACGGGATAAACAATAGCTTCCCGAGCGATATTCCATATCACTTCGGATTGGCAACAACCCTTTCTACTACAGACTAAAAATCATCCCTGATTTTAAGCGTATGTATCTTATTCGCCTTCTTTCGCAAAGAAGACTGCTACCTTTTTTAATATTTTACGCTTCATACATAGTTGCTCATTTTCTTTACGTAATTGAAGCAGTTCATCTTGTGCACTTAGTTTTAAAGAGAAGAAAGCTTTACTTTACCTTATTTTACTACAGTATAAAAAATAGTTGACATGCGATCAAAAATAGATTAATAGTAATCTTTAGGATTGGGTTTTAGTATTCACTCTATATTTTATGATAATTTGGATTTACCAGTAATGCACTACTCTTTTGTCATATCTACAGGGAGGCGAGTATCAAGTGTCATGAACGGTACCTTTTATATTCATGTTACTGGATCATCCCTGCCGGAATGAAGAGCACTGCATTTTAAGAGTAGATTCATTTTTTTAGTTATTTTAAGTATATTAGGAGCATTAATATGGTTTTTACGCAAAGTTTAAGAGTAAAGCTTTATCTTCTTTTTATCGGAATGGTTTTTTTAACCCCTAATTCTGTCATGGCTAAAGATAAAATTGATTATTCTATTTCCCCAAGATTTTACCTTTCAGCACTAAGTATTGGAGGAGTGAAAGGTGGAGTTGATCTTTCAGTTATGCCTATGGCAGGACTTTCATTCACTGTATACCCTTTAGAACATTATGATTTTACATTTAATTTCTTATACGGTGGCGCATCAAATGATACACCTTCTGAAATGGAAAGAGTGGATATTGAACTATTGATTAGAAGAACTTTTACAGATAGCCCTTTTTATTTTTCATTTGGGTACAGGTATGTAAATTTCAAATATGAATCTGGCATCTATAAAGAAGATAACAACGCACATCTGATAGAATTCGGTCCTGGTTTTTCAACAAGTATATCGGATAATAATAAACATTCATTGTTTGCAAATTTAGTCCTAGGAATAGGAGCCTTTGATATTGTTGCTGAGAATCCTACTTTTAACGATGATGGTTTTTCATATGGTATAGATGGAAATATTGGCTATCAGTACTTAATAAGCCGAGCTATGAGTATTAGCACCCGTTACCGTATAATCGCTTTGCATTCATTTGGGTCAGAGTTACAGAGCAATGTCCTTGCTCATGGACCAGATATAGCATTTACGTATAGATTTTAAATTTGACCTGAGAATTGTAATTCCCTGAAAAAATCTTTTGAATCCAGAATATTTAAATTATCAATTGATAAGAGGAAAAATGAAGAGCTGCCCTTTTAATTTAGAATATTCCATGAATTATCTTACCTGAATTCAAATCATAAGTGCATAACCCAATAAATTTTGAACATCAATGCCAGTCAGCTCTTCAAAAGCCTCATAAGGCGTTTTGAAACCCAGGCATTTTTTAGGTCTGCTATTGAGTTTAGCTACAGCCCTAAAAACTTGCTTTATAGTGACATCAACTAACTCCATTTCCTTCGGAAAATACTCTGGCGCGCCATCCTAGTTCATGACACATTGAGGCTTCTGTCGCCAAAGTGCATTCACTACGGAGCGAACTGGATAAGCCCTAGTATTGCTAACCGTTACTTCCAGAGGTTATGCACTTATTATACGAATTCAGGTTAATCTAAAAGGGGGTCTAATTATGTATAATAAAAAATATAAGCTCATATTTTTTATTATTTTCCTTAATTTAGCAATATCATTTCTTGAAGCATCTGAAAAAAATCAGCGTATAGCGCTTGTAATGGGTAATGGTGCTTATCAATATATTGGTACCTTAGATAATCCCACAAATGATGCTAATGATGTTGCCATAGCACTTGAAAGTTTAGGTTTTAATGTTATAAAAAGTATTGATGCAACTAAAATAGAGATGGATATTAAATTTGATCTTTATCGGCAGGCTCTTAACAATGCTGATGTCGGACTTTTTTTTTATGCAGGACATGGCTTACAAATTAATAACGAAAATTATTTAGTACCTATCGATGCTAAGTTCAATCAGGAATTTAATGTTTCAAGACAACTAGTCGGCATAAGTCCCTTATTAACATCAAAAAAAAGACGCTCGAAAGTAAATTTAGTATTCCTTGATGCATGCCGGAATAACCCTCTAGTTGATATTCTAAAAAAAGGCTTATCTAGTGGTCGAGCCGTTACACTTGATGGCGAACGCAAAGTAGGAAGCATCGGAAAGGGACTTGCAATACTAAGAGGCGATGTGATTAATACTCTTATCGCCTTTGCAACAGCGCCTGGAAGCGTTGCACTGGATGGTAAGGGGAAAAATAGCCCTTTTACAATAGAGTTTCTAAAATATATTCAAGAGCCAGGATTAGAAGTGCGACAGTTTTTAACAAAAGTTAGGCGGGGAGTACTTAATAAGACTCATTACCGTCAAGTTCCTTGGGATAACTCTTCCCTCACAGAAGATTTTTATTTTAAAGGTGCTGAAAAAGCATGGAAAATACCTCTTGCCCCTCCTTAATTATCCTGCTGCCCCCTTTTCTTTTTACATCTTAAGTTCTGCTAAATAATAATCACCTGCAATAACTCACACAATATTAATTATGTTTTATAAATCAATGCCTTCGCCAAAAATCACTCAGCACTAGCATGAATTTTTCCGATTTCTGCGGCTTGAAAAACTTTATTTGTTATTAAAAACTCTTCTGCATTTAAGCTGAGTGAGTTAATAATCCGACGCGTGAACTTACGTGCCCTAAACGCATCTCCTTACACACAAGTATTATAATAACCTAAAATCAATGGCTTACGTAATTGTATGTTTTTTGTACAATTGGCTGTATCCCCTTATTTTACTGACTTCTCT
>ENA-ORXI01000346-ORXI01000346.1-sediment-metagenome-genome-assembly--contig:-NODE-346-length-37546-cov-27.780325_pt1 | contig 37546 bp, 30 predicted proteins | sample MGYA00237861_ERZ511468 | MGnify/ENA primary metagenome ERZ511468 (study PRJEB26299, sample SAMN06266213) | sediment metagenome | isolation source: Hudson Canyon methane seep mesocosm | place... | reverse complement strand
CATAAAAAAAGCCCAAGGCCTTGTTGGCTTTGAGCTTTCTAGACTTATACGAACTGTATAAGATTTATTCTTGGTGCCGATGGCCGGAGTTGAACCGGCACGACCTAAGTCACCACCCCCTCAAGGTGGCGTGTCTACCAATTTCACCACATCGGCAATACTAATCAGTCGCTTATTTTGTTTCTACGACTGCATCCAGCTGATTAGAAATAATGTCTTTAGACTCTTCAACGATGTCTTGTGCTTCCGATTTAACATCATCAGCCATTGAATTAATTTCTTCTTGAATTTTTACGACTTCAGCCGGTAGCTCTTCATTAACAACAGGAATACTATTTGTATCAGCTGCTTCTACCGAATTATCCATCCCATTTATCAAAGGTACGTCTGCTTTAATCTCTTCAACTTCAGGTGCATCCATTAAGTCAGCAGCAACATCTTGCTGACCAACGATAATAGCTAAACCTAAACTCGTAGAAAAAAACAATGCGGCAAGTATCGCAGTTGTTCTTGATAAAAAAGATGAAGCACCTTGAGCGCCAAATACAGACCCTGAAGAAGCACTACCAAATGCAGCACCTGCATCAGCTCCTTTACCTTGTTGAAGAAGCACTAAACCTACTACGCCCAGGCCCAACAATACATGAACAACTATGATTACTTGATACATATTTATGTCTTAAATTAAATCGATTGATAAATTGCTAAAAATGACTCAGCGTCTAATGATGCACCACCGATTAAACCTCCATCGATGTCTGGCATTGCAAAAATTGCTTTTGCATTGCCTGGTTTTACACTGCCACCGTATAAAATTTGAACTTTATCAGCAACCGTTTGGCTTTTAGCTGCAATTTGTTCACGGATATATTTATGAACTTCCTGCGCTTGATCATCAGAAGCGGTTTTACCGGTTCCAATAGCCCAAACTGGCTCATATGCGAGTACTGAATTTGCAAGAGCATCAACACCAGCCATATCGATAACTGCATTTAACTGCTTATCAATAACTGCAAATGTTGTATCACTTTCACGCTCTTCCAATGTTTCACCAATACATAAAACAGGGATGATACCTTCTTTTTGTGCTTGGCAAAAACGTGTAGCAACAGACTCATTACTATCACCGTAGTATGAACGTCTTTCTGAATGTCCAACTAAAGCGTATGTACATCCACATTCTTTTAACATAGAGCCTGAAATTTCGCCCGTATACGCGCCAGATTCCTGGTCCGCAATATTTTGTGCACCCAATGCTAAAGGAGTACTTTCTATCGCGCCTTGTACATCAGACAAATAAACATAAGGAACACAAACTGCAATTCCTTGATCACCATCCTTCAATCCGGCTGCAATTGCATTTGCTAAAGCTAGACCTTCTGAACGAGATCCGTTCATTTTCCAATTACCCATAACTAGAGACTGACGCATTACCTACTCCAATAAAAATTAAACAGAGCATCTTATAGCTTATGCCATTTTAATTCAAGCTATATCGCTGCTTTTACCACATCAATTAATTGGTCAGCGTACTTAAGCACATCATCACCATTCTCACCTTCAACCATAACTCGAATTAACGGTTCTGTTCCAGATGCTCTCAGTAACACTCGACCCCGCGTCCCCATCTTTTTTTCTATCTCTTTGACGGCCTTTTGAACCACTTCAACTTCATCGATATTGACTTTTTTATTGACCCTGACATTCTTCAATATCTGTGGGTATTTCTGCATACCCAACTTTAATTCATGCAAACTTTTTCCACTCTGCTGAACCTCAGCCAATACTTGTAATGCAGCAACAATACCATCACCCGTGGTGGTTTTGTCTAAACATATAATATGCCCCGACCCTTCACCTCCAAGAATTGCATCATGTTTTTTTAGCATTTCCATGACATACCGGTCACCGACATTAGCTCTTAATAAATTTAAGCCTAATTTCTTTAATGCATGCTCCATTCCCAAATTAGACATCAACGTACCAATCACATTTCCTTTCAACTCTCCAGCAGCCAGCTTGGACCTAGCAATGATATAAATCAATTCATCACCATCAACCACTTCTCCTTTATGATCAACCATTATCAAGCGATCACCATCACCATCCAATGCAATCCCTAAATCTGCACGATATTCAATAACCTTTTCTGCCAGTAATTCCGGTTTCGTTGCGCCACACTCTTCATTAATATTTAAACCATCTGGATTAACACCAATGGAAACGACTTCAGCACCTACCTCACTAAATACATGTGGTGCTATATGATAAGTTGCTCCATTTGCACAGTCGACAACAATTCTTAAGCCTTTAAAATCCAAATCAGTTGGAACGGTTGACTTACAAAACTCAATATATCTACCCGCCGCATCAACCAGACGTTTTGCCTTCCCTAACTGAGCTGACTCCACCGTCGTCATGGGTGAATCAATATACCTTTCTATCCTATGCTCTAACTCATCAGGAAGCTTGGTTCCATCGACTGAAAAAAACTTTATACCATTATCGTAATAAGCGTTATGCGATGCACTGATTACAATCCCAGCCTTAGCCCTCAATGTTCGTGTTAAATAGGCAATACCCGGTGTAGGCATCGGACCAAGCAATCTTGTATCTACACCCGCGGCAGATAGCCCAGCTTCCAATGCAGACTCAAACATATACCCTGATATACGAGTATCCTTTCCCACAAGCACAAAACCATGCCCTTCTTCTGCAAAAACCCTGCCCGTTGCCCAGCCTAGTTTAAGCATAAAATCAGGCGTAATAGGATGCTTACCCACTTCACCTCTAATTCCATCAGTACCAAAGTATTTTTTTTTCATATCTAACTAGCCTTAGCAGTAGCTGTACACAATAATTTATTCCTTTCCAAAAAAAAGGAGAGACTTAAAGCCTCTCCTTTTTTTGCGCCGTTAAATGCTAGCTTTGTTCCGCAGCATCATCTATTGACGGGTCGTCCTTTTTTTCTTCAGTTTCATCCTCACCCCCTGCTGAAGGTGCTGAAGGTGGCTGAGTATCATCCCATCCTTGCGGCTCTCTTACTGGCTTCCTATCCATCAAATCTTCTAATTGATACTTATCAATGGTTTCATACTTCATTAAAGCATCCGCCATCGTATGTAAAATATCTTCATTATCTTTTAATATCTGTTCAGAACGCTGATAGTTTTGATCAATAATTTTTCGCACTTCCTCATTGATCGTACAAGCAGTACCTTCCGCAATTGATTTATTTTGAGTCACAGAATGACCTAAAAATACTTCACCATCTTCTTCGCCATAAGCTAATGGACCTAAACGACGAGATAAGCCCCATTTAGTGACCATATTTCTAGCGAGTTCAGTTGCTCTTTCAATATCATTGGAAGCACCTGTTGAAACTTGCTCCCAACCGAAGATTTGCTCTTCAGCAATTCGACCACCATATAAGCTGGAAATCATACTATCAAGTTTTTGCTTACTTGCACTGTATTGATCTTTTTCAGGCAAAAACATGGTGACACCTAAAGCACGACCACGAGGCATGATACTTACTTTATAAACAGGATCATGCTCTGGTACTAACTTACCCACAATGGCATGACCTGCCTCGTGATAAGCCGTCATTTTTTTCTCTTTCTCATCCATGACCATAGACTGCCTTTCCACACCCATGATCAACTTATCTTTGGCTTTTTCCAAATCAGACATATTAACCAAGCGCTTATTGAGTCGCGCCGCAAATAATGCCGCTTCATTAATTAAATTTGCCAAATCCGCACCTGAAAAACCTGGTGTACCTTGTGCTATATATTTGACGATCACATCATCAGCCGCAGGCACTTTTTTCATGTGAACATTAAGAATTTGTTCTCTACCTTTGATATCAGGCAAACCTACATCAACCTGCCTATCAAAACGCCCAGGACGCAGTAGCGCTTTATCCAGCACATCAGCACGGTTGGTTGCGGCAACAACAATAATTCCTTCATTGCCTTCAAAACCATCCATTTCAACTAATAGCTGGTTTAATGTTTGCTCACGCTCATCATTACCGCCACCTAAACCAGCACCACGCGAACGACCTACCGCATCAATCTCATCAATAAAGATAATACAAGGCGCATGTTTTTTAGCTTGTTCGAACATATCACGTACACGTGAAGCCCCCACACCTACAAACATTTCCACAAAATCCGAACCGGAAATAGTAAAGAATGGAACCTTCGCTTCACCAGCAATTGCTCTAGCTAATAAGGTTTTACCTGTTCCAGGTGGACCAACCATTAATGCACCACGCGGAACACTGCCGCCTAGCTTTTGGTATTTTGCAGGGTCTTTAAGGAAATCGACCATTTCGGCAACTTCTTCTTTGGCCTCATCACACCCAGCAACATCTGCAAACGTTACTTTATTTTGATCTTGCTCCAGCATACGCGCTTTGCTTTTACCAAAACCCATCGCCCCACCACGGCCGCCACCGCCACCGCCACCTTGCATTTGGCGCATAAAAAACACCCAAACAGCAATTAATAACAAGATAGGACCAAATGACATTAATAATGTCATTAGCATGGATGGCTCTTCAGGAGGCTGTGCTTTAATTTCTACTGCATTAGCCAATAAGTCATCAACTAAATGAGGATCTTCTGGTGCATACGTTCTAAACTTTTCCCCCGTTTGCATTTTGCCTTTGATTGAATGCTCATCAATAACAACTTGCTGTACCTGCCCTGCTTTAACAGAATCAAGAAACTGGGAATAAGATAGGGAATCATCGCTACGAGTTGAGCGCGCACCAAAATTATTAAAAACGGACATCAACACCACAGCGATGACAACCCACAAAATTACATTTTTAACCATATCGTTCAAGCTACACGCTCCAGACCGGAACGGCCCTATTTTTTAAAAGACTGAGTGATTATATCAGGGTTTAAGCCCTCAAATAATCGCATTTATTTTACTGATATATAGCTGAATCAGATTATTTAAACCCCTTAGCTAAAATATATACCTCTTTACTCCTTGCTCTCGATGATTTTGGCTTTCTAATAAGCACCGTAGAAAAACTCTTTGCAACCTCTCGCTTATACTCATCGAAGCCTGCTCCTTGGAACATTTTAATTAAAAAAGTTCCCCCTTTAGTTAACACGGTTTGCGCTGTATCCAGTGCCAGCTCAGCCAGATAAATTGATCGAGGCTGATCCATTTCTTTATTACCACTGATATTTGGGGCCATATCCGACATAACCAGATCAACAGGTGCGCCATCTAGTACGCGATACAGCTCATCTAAAACAGCATCCTCCCTAAAATCACCCTGTATAAAATCAACCCCTTCAATCGGGTCGATTGCCAACAAATCCAAGGCAATCACTTTATTTTTCTTACCGACAATTTTTCTAGCGTAATCTGACCACCCTCCAGGTGCGGCACCTAAGTCAATCACATTCATTCCCGGCTTAATGATTTTATCTTTCTCTTGAATCTCAACTATTTTAAAAGTTGACCGTGAACGGTATCCCATTGTTTTAGCTTTTATGACATATTCATCATCAAAATGCTCTTGCATCCACTGGTTACTGCTTTTGCTACGCGCCATACTGTTTTCTAGTGTAAAATTGAATATTTATATTAATCAGGAACCCGTGTGAATTCTGCCCAGAAAAAGCAATTCAAGACCCAAGCTCATTTATTAAACCCTGTTCTTACTGTAGGTCAAGCCGGCCTGACAGAACCCGTTTTAAAAGAACTTGAAATAACTTTAGATACTCATGAATTGATTAAAATTAAAGTCAGAGCAGAAAGAGATGAAAGAAAGCTGATACAAGATCAAATCATCACTGCAACAAAAGCAGAATTAATTCAATCAATTGGCCAAATTATTGTAATTTATCGCAAAAAGCCGGAACCTAAAGTAGTTAAAAACACAGGACCAAGACGCAGATAAGATACAGCATATTTTAAGACTGCCTATGCAACATTCAGTCCAAAAAACCACATCTTATCTTTAGCAAACCAAAATCTCCTTACCTTATAAAACGCAGGCTAAAGACCTGCGCCCCCAACGTTATATTAGTGCTTTTTTAACCTTTCGCCTTGAGTCTTTCACCTGCTCTTCTTAAATATACTTTATAGAGAGAATTTCGTACTCTTTATTGCCACCAGGCGTCTTCACCGCAACCACATCTTCAACTTCTTTACCAATCAATGCCCTGGCAATAGGTGAGCTAACTGAAATACGGCCTTCTTTAATATCCGCCTCATCGACACCTACAATTTGATAAGTAACCACATCATCAGTATCTATATCTTCAATTTCTACCGTTGCCCCAAAAATAACTTTACCACCCGCATCAATTACTGTGACATCAATAATCTGTGCATTTGACAACTTTCCTTCTATATCGCCAATACGGCCTTCAGCAAAGCTTTGCTGTTCCTTTGCCGCATGGTACTCAGCATTTTCTTTTAAATCGCCATGCGCTCTTGCTTCTGAAATAGCAGTAACAATACGAGGCCTGACAACTGTTTTTAATTCTTTTAATTCTTCACGCAGCTTATCTGCCCCGACTACTGTAAGAGGTACTTTATCTACCATCTAAATCTCCAATCTTTTTAGTCCTTTATCAAGGACAATTAAACAATAAAGGCTGACATAAGCCAGCCTTTATTTCATTTTTATTGATATAGCGAACTAATAAGTTCTCTATACAATTAGTTTAAACTTGCATGTAAATCCTGCAGACAATTTACATCACCAGCATCCAGTTCGCCCAAAGCATAACAAGCTGCTTTTGCACCTGCCATCGTTGTGTAATAAGTTACATGATGCTGCAGTGCTTCCCTACGCATGGTGAAGGAGTCCTTAATAGCCTTCACACCATCAGTTGTATTAATGATTAATTGAATTTCATCATTTTTAATCATATCAACCGTATTTGGCCGACCTTCATTAACTTTATACACTGTTTCACAAGCAAGACCGGCCTGTTCAATTATCTTTGCCGTTCCTTTTGTTGCCACTATTTGATAATTATTTTTAATTAACATTTCTGCAACTTCAGCGACTTTAGGCTTATCTACTTCACGAATACTAATCAGCACTTTACCTCCAGTGCTCAAGTCAACCCCAGCTGCTCGCTGTGACTTAGCAAAGGCTTCACCAAAAGTCTTGCCCACACCCATCACTTCACCCGTAGATTTCATTTCAGGGCCTAATAAAGGATCAACACCTGGGAATTTAACAAAAGGAAATACCGCTTCTTTTACTGAGTAATAATTAGGTACACACTCTTCTGTAATACCTTGCTCTTTAAGTGATTTACCCGCCATACATAAAGCGGCTATTTTTGCTAATGGATAGCCCGTTGCTTTAGAAACAAACGGCGCAGTTCTTGATGCTCTAGGGTTAACCTCTAAAACATAAATATTTTCACCTTGTATAGCAAACTGAGTATTCATCAAACCTCGAACACCTAACGCTTCTGCCATTGCCCCAACTTGCACCCGCAATTCATCCTGTAAATGCTTTGGCAGATCATAAGGGGGAATTGAACAAGCTGAATCACCCGAGTGAACACCCGCTTGTTCAACATGCTGCATTAAGCCGCCAATCAATAAGGTTTCACCATCATAAATTGCGTCCACATCCATTTCAATCGCATCATCCAGAAAGCGATCTAACAACACGGGTGCATCATTAGACACACCAATTGCGCCTTTCATGTATCGCGTCAAAGCGTCTTCGTTATAGACAATTTCCATTCCACGACCACCTAAAACATAAGATGGACGAACAACTAATGGATAGCCAAGCTCTTTAGCAACAACGATAGCTTGCTCAATTGAACGTGCCGTTCCATTAGGTGGCTGTTTTAAGTTTAACTTGTTCAGCAGCGCCTGAAATCTCTCTCTATCTTCGGCCAAATCAATGGCATCCGGTGAAGTACCAATAATTGGCGCACCAGCTGCTTCTAAATCACGCGCTAATTTCAATGGTGTTTGCCCACCATATTGCACAATCACACCTTTAGGTTTTTCCAGATGAATAATTTCTAAAACATCCTCAAAGGTTAATGATTCAAAATAAAGACGATCTGAAGTATCAAAATCTGTAGAAACAGTTTCAGGGTTACAGTTCACCATAATGGTTTCATAGCCGTCTTCACGCAAAGCTAATGCCGCATGCACACAACAATAATCGAACTCAATCCCTTGCCCAATTCGGTTAGGCCCACCGCCTAAAATAATTATTTTTTCTTTATCTGAAACCCGAGCCTCACACTCTTCTTCATAAGTAGAATATAAATAGGCGGTATCAGATGAAAACTCTGCCGCACAGGAATCAATTCGCTTATAAACAGGGCGAACATCCTGCTGATGTCTTAACTTTCGCACTTCAGATTGTTTAGCACCTAATAGCTTAGCTAAACGAGCATCGGAAAAGCCTTTTTGCTTTAACTTGAACAGCTCATTGCCTTTCAAAGTCGCTAAAGTTTTAGCTGCTAAACTTTTTTCAGTTAAGACCAAATCTTCTACTTGTGCTAGAAACCAAGGATCAATGCGACTTGCTTCATGAATATCATCAAATGACATACCACTACGGAAAGCATCTGCAACATACCATAGGCGCTCAGGCCCAGGATGACGCATTTCTCGTTGCATAATATCCGCCGCATCAGGATCATTTAAATCAACAATCTCATCCAGCCCATCGACACCAATTTCAAGACCGCGTAATGATTTTTGCAAAGACTCTTGAAAAGTACGACCAATAGCCATCACTTCACCCACAGATTTCATCTGCGTAGTTAAACGATCATCCGCTTGTGGGAATTTTTCAAAAGTGAATCTGGGTACTTTCGTTACAACGTAGTCAATAGAGGGTTCAAATGACGCAGGCGTAGCTCCCCCTGTAATTTCATTTTTCAACTCATCTAATGTATAACCAATAGCCAACTTTGCTGCCACTTTTGCAATAGGAAAACCTGTTGCTTTTGAGGCTAAGGCTGATGAACGAGACACCCTTGGGTTCATCTCAATCACTACCATACGACCGTCTTCTGGATTAATGGCGACTTGTACGTTTGAGCCACCCGTATCTACGCCGATTTCACGCAGCACCGCTAAAGAAACATTTCGTAAAATTTGATATTCTTTATCCGTTAAGGTTTGTGCAGGCGCTACAGTGATTGAGTCACCTGTATGCACACCCATTGGGTCAAAGTTTTCAATTGAACAGATAATAATACAGTTGTCATTGGTATCACGTACCACTTCCATTTCGTACTCTTTCCATCCCAATACTGATTCTTCAACCAATAATTCATTGGTTGGGGATAAATATAAACCACGCTCACAGATCTCAACAAACTCTTCTTTATTGTAAGCAATACCACCGCCACTTCCACCCATAGTGAAAGAAGGACGAACAACCGTTGGGTAACCCACTTCAGCTTGTGCAGCAAAAGCTTCTTCCATCGTATGCGCAGTTTTTGATTGTGCAACCTCAAAACCTAATCGCCCCATTGCCTGATTGAACAAATCTCTATCTTCAGCCATATTAATGGCTTCCTTAGTTGCTCCAATCATTTCCACGCCGTATTTTTCTAATACGCCATGTTTATCTAAGTCTAAAGCACAATTTAATGCAGTTTGCCCACCCATCGTAGGTAGCACAGCATCTGGACGCTCTTTTTCTATAATCTTTTCGACAGTCTGCCAGTCAATTGGCTCAATATAAATCGCATCCGCCATATCGGGATCAGTCATAATCGTGGCAGGATTAGAATTGACCAGAATAACGCGATAACCTTCTTCTCTTAACGCTTTACACGCTTGTGTTCCTGAGTAGTCAAACTCACAGGCTTGGCCTATTACGATAGGACCTGCACCTAATAATAAAATCGATTTTATGTCGGTTCTTTTTGGCATAGTTTGTTAAATCTACTCTGTTATTTGTTAGCTGAATGGGTATCGATCATCTCAATGAATTGATCAAATAAAGACTCCACATCATGAGGACCTGGACTTGCTTCTGGGTGCCCCTGAAAACCCATGGCAGGACAGTCTGTACGCTCAATTCCTTGTAAGCTACCATCAAATAATGAGTGATAAGTTGCTTTAATAGTTTCTGGTAATGTTTGTTCATCCACAGCAAAGCCATGATTTTGACTACTAATCATTACCCTTCCCGTTGCTTTTTGTTGCACAGGATGATTGGCACCATGATGGCCAAACTTCATTTTTTCTGTTTTAGCACCACTGGCTAATGCTAGCAACTGGTGGCCCAAGCAAATTCCAAAGACAGGAATTTTCTTATCTAAAATAGTTTTGATGGCTGATATAGCATAATCACATGGCTCTGGATCACCTGGCCCATTTGAAAGGAAAACACCATCAGGATTCATTGCCAAAACATCTTCTGCTGTTGTCGTAGCGGGTACAACCGTGACTCGACAACCTCTATTTGCTAATAAGCGAAGAATATTACGCTTAACACCAAAGTCATACGCAACCACATGTTTAGTTAAGCTTTTAGCCTCTGTGTGTCCGTTTGATAAAGACCAAATATCTTGCGTCCATTCATAACTTTCTGCCACGGTCACTTCTTTGGCTAAGTCCATGCCTTTCAATCCTGAAAAGCCATCAATTGCTTTCTTAGCCAGATCAATATCGATTTCCGCACCTGCAACAATCACACCGCGTTGCGCCCCTTTATCACGTAAAAGGCGGGTTAACTTTCGTGTATCAATATCAGCAATAGCCACTACATTATTATCAAGCAAATACTGCTGCAATGATTTTTCACTACGCCAATTACTTAATTGTAAAGGCAGGTCACGAATAACCAGCCCACTAGCAAACACAGCATGAGACTCATCATCTTCACTCGTTGTACCTACATTACCAATATGCGGGTAAGTTAGCGTGACAATTTGGCGAGCATATGAAGGATCGCTCAGAATTTCCTGATAGCCAGTCAGTGATGTATTAAAAACAACCTCACCAACAGAACAGCCATCTGCGCCTATCGACACACCATTAAAAACCGTTCCATCTTCCAATAACAGCAAAGCAGGGTTAATCAAGATTCGTCACCTTATAAATGTGCAAAACGGGATAAGCCTCAAAGACTCACCCCGTTATTAAGAGAAATAACTGTAATTTTACGAGATTATGGGAATAATTTCATTAACAATTTAAAGAAACTACTCCAATCTATCAGTAAACTAAAAAACCACATGACTACGAACAAAAAACAGCTTGGTCATTTTCTAAAGTTGTTTTCATTCTGTTTTTCAAGGCTGTTGACAGCAAGGATGCTGTCAACAAGGCTACAGGGACGTATTCACGCCGAGCCTTGAAAGACTGATTGGAAGCAGCCTGCAAATTATTCATAGCCATAAAAACTAAGACAAGCCTAAAACATCCTGCATATCATAAAGACCATTATCTTTATTCTTTAACCACACAGATGCTCTCACTGCACCATTAGCAAACGTCATCCTGCTAGTGGCTTTGTGAGTAATTTCAACCCGCTCACCTTCATCTGCAAACATAACGGTATGCTCTCCAACTATATCGCCGGCGCGTATTGTTGAAAATCCAATAGTTTTTCTATCACGTTCCCCTGTATCGCCTTCTCTACCGTAAATAGCACAGTCTTTTAAATCACGATCCAGAGCATCTGCAATCACCTCACCCATACGCAAGGCAGTTCCCGATGGTGCATCAACTTTATGGCGGTGATGCGCCTCAATAACTTCAATATCGGTGTAGTCACCCATCACTTTTGCTGTCATTTCTAACAACTTAAGAGACAAATTAACGCCAACACTCATATTCGGCGCCAAAACAATAGCAACACCCTTCGCTGCTTTATTGATTTCTGCCTTTTGATCATCACTATAACCCGTCGTCCCAATGATCACTTTTTTACCAGCCTGACGACAAATTTCTATGTAGTCCATTGACGGTTCAGGTCGAGTAAAATCGATAAGCATATCAAATTGATCAACAACAGCAGCCAAATCATCAACTACCTTTACACCAATTGCACCAATACCTGCCAATTCACCCGCATCTCTTCCCACTGAAGCGCTTTCAGGTCTGGAAACAGCCACAGTTAACTGTGTGTTTTCTGACAACTCAGCCGCTTTAACCAAACACAAACCCATGCGACCCGACACACCTACAACAGCAATTCGAATCATGGCTTATCCTGTTAACTTATCAAAAAAACTTTTCACCCCATCAGTCCAGGAGTGCTCCTGTGGACTATGCTGCTTACCACCACCGGATAGTGATTCCTGTAATTTTGCAACCAAGGATTTTTGTTCTTTAGTCAATTTTACGGGTGTTTCAATTTGTACTCGACAAAGTAAATCACCCACCGCACCACCACGTACCGGCTTAACACCCTTAGCTCTTAACCTAAACAATTTACCTGTTTGTGTTTCCGCTGGGATTTTAAGCTTTACTTTTCCATTTAAGGTTGGTACTTCCAATTCACCACCAATACAAGCCGTTGGAAAACTAATAGGTACTTCGCAATACAAATTCGCACCATCACGAGTAAAAATCGCATGATCCTTAACCTGCACCTGAACATACAAATCACCAGAAGGCCCACCATTAACGCCAGCCTCCCCTTCTCCAGCAAGACGGATACGATCTCCCGTATCAACACCGGCAGGCACTTTGACTGATAGCGTTTTATTTTCCTGCACACGCCCTTGTCCATGACATTGACGACAAGGGTCTTTAATCTGTTTACCTGCGCCCTTACAAGTAGGACAGGCTTGCTGAACAGAGAAGAAACCTTGCTGCATTCGAACTTGCCCGTGACCTTGACAGGTTGAACAAGTCACAGGACTCGAACCTTTTTTAGCTCCTGTCCCACTACATCCACCACAGGTAACTAACACAGGTACTTTAACAGTTGCCTCCGTACCACCCACTGCTTCTTCTAATGTTAGCTCAAGGTTATAGCGTAAATCTGACCCGGCCTGAACATTACTTCGCCTACGACCACCGCCGCCTCCACCGCCGCCAAAAATATCGCCGAACACATCACCAAAAATATCACCAAAATCAGCTGCGCCACCATGACCGCCACCCATAGACTGGTCGACACCTGCATGACCAAACTGATCATAGGCGGCACGTTTTTTGGGGTCTGATAAAACCTCATAGGCTTCTTTGACTGCCTTAAACTTTTCTTCAGCCTTTTCAGGTGCGTCCGCGTTTCTATCAGGATGAAACTTCATCGCCATACGACGATAACTTTTCTTTATTTCAGCATCACTGGCATTTTTATCAACACCCAGTAATTTATAAAAATCTTCTTTTGCCATAACGAAAATAACCGCCAGCAAAAACCGGCGGTTTTAATGTCCTACATTCAGGAAAACAGACACCCATAAAAATGGGCATCTTTCAGGAACGACTTATTTTTTGTCGTCGTCTTTAACTTCTTCAAACTCAGCATCAACCACATCATCTGCAGGTGCTGATTCAGCCGCCGCTTCAGGCCCCGCCTCTTCGCCACCTTCTGCTTCAGCTTTTTGTGCATAAACACGTTCAGCCAATTTTCCAGATAACTCAGTTAAAGCCGTAGTTTTTTCTTCAATTGCGTCTTTATCATCTGCTTTAACAACTTCGTGCAATTCTGCAATAGCTGCTTCAATCGCAGTTTTTTCTTCTTCAGAAACCTGATCACCCAACTCTTCCATGGATTTTTCAGTCGCATTAATCATGCCTTCTGCTGAGTTTCTTGCAGAAACCAACTCAGTAATTTTCTTATCTTCATCAGCATGAGCTTCAGCGTCTTTAATCATACGATCGACTTCATCATCCGATAAACCACTTGAGGCTTTAATAATAATTGACTGCTCTTTACCTGTCGCTTTATCTTTAGCTGATACATTTAAAATACCATTAGCATCAATATCAAACGATACTTCAACTTGTGGAATTCCACGAGGTGCCGGTGGAATATCTGATAAGTCAAAACGCCCTAATGATTTATTACCTGTCGCGACTTCGCGCTCACCTTGTAATACATGAACAGTTACTGCTGTCTGATTATCTTCTGCTGTTGAGAACACTTGAGCCGCATTAGTTGGGATAGTTGTATTCTTATCAATCAACTTAGTCATTACACCACCCATAGTCTCAATACCTAGAGACAATGGCGTAACATCTAATAACAAGACATCTTTAACATCACCACCTAAAACACCCGCTTGAATTGCCGCACCTAATGCAACCGCTTCATCTGGATTAACATCTTTACGAGGCTCTTTACCGAAAATAGTCTGAACTACTTCCTGAACTTTAGGCATACGACTTTGCCCACCAACCAAAATCACATCATTGATTTCAGAAGCAGATAAACCTGCATCCTTTAATGCTTGCTCACATGGACCTTTGGTTCTTTCAACTAAATCTGCAACTAAGGACTCTAATTTTGCACGTGTTAATTTAACGTTTAAATGCTTAGGACCTGATGCATCTGCTGTCACATACGGTAGATTAATATCTGTTTGTTCAGTCGATGACAACTCAATTTTTGCTTTTTCAGCCGCTTCTTTCAGACGCTGTAAAGCTAATGGGTCATTATGTAAATCAATACCATTATCTTTTTTGAATTCATCTGCCAAGAAATCAATAATTCTTAAATCGAAATCTTCACCACCTAAGAATGTGTCACCATTAGTCGCTAATACTTCGAACTGATGCTCACCTTCAATCTCTGCAATCTCAATGATTGAAACATCAAATGTACCACCACCCAAGTCATAAACCGCAATCGTAGTATCACCCTGTGGCTTATCCATACCAAAGGCTAATGCCGCAGCTGTAGGCTCATTAATAATTCGTTTCACATCCAGACCAGCAATACGGCCCGCATCTTTAGTCGCTTGACGCTGTGAATCATTAAAGTAAGCAGGTACTGTTACAACAGCTTCAGTCACCTCTTCACCTAAAAATGCTTCTGCATCTTTTTTCATTTTCATCAATACTCGTGATGAAATTTCAGGTGCCGCCATTTTATTACCGTGACACTCAACCCATGCATCACCATTATCTGCTTCTACAATTTTGTAAGGCACCATTTTGATGTCTTTTTGTACCACATCATCTTTAAAACGACGACCGATTAAACGCTTAATTGCAAATAATGTATTTTCAGGGTTTGTTACAGCCTGACGTTTAGCGGATTGACCAACCAAAACTTCATCATCACCTGTGAAAGCGATAATTGAAGGTGTTGTACGTGCGCCTTCGCTATTTTCTATTACACGTGACGTTCCATTTTCCAGAACAGCCACACATGAATTTGTGGTACCTAAATCGATTCCGATTATTTTAGCCATTAGATTCTCCAGACTTTAACTATTTAATTTGTTTGATAACTATATTGAGGTTGCTTTGTTTAATTTCAAGCCTGCTCATCTAAATTAATCGAATCAGCATCTGGTTTCTCATCTTCTGCTTCATTAGATTTTTCAGTAACTTTAACTGCTTGCGATACCACAACCATTGCAGGTCGAATCAAACGCCCATTTAAGATATAGCCTTTTTGAAATACATTTATCACTGTATTAGGGTCAACATCTGCACTAGGCTGCATCGTCATTGCCTGGTGCAACTCTGGATTAAAGACCTGTCCCATGGGGTTAATTGCTTCAACATTAAACTTTGCAAAAACAGATTCAAATTGCTTGATAGTTAGCTCACTACCTTCTCGTAAAGCGACCACTTCGGGCGCATCACTTGTAGATGCCTGAATACCTAGCTCCAAACTATCAATAACCGACAGTAATTCTTTGGCAAATTTTTCTAAACCATATTTGTGCGCATTTTCTAAATCCTTTTGCGTGCGTCTTTTCAGGTTGTCCATTTCCGCTTGTATGCGTAGCACTTTATCCCAATTATCTGCCGCTTTCTTTTCTGCCTGCTTTAATTGTTTTTGCAGTTCTTCTATGGAAGGCTGTTCTGATGCATCTTCTGTTGCTTCATCACTCGCATCAACCACTTCCCCTTCAATCAACTCTTCTTTAGTTTCTGCCTCAGCCGCCTGCACCAACACTTCTTCTATCAATTCACTATCTGATTTTGTTTCAGATGCATTCTTATCTTTACCCATGAATAACTCCAGATTTTTACTTTACTAATTAATGCTTTTTATCATGGGGTCTTTCATTTCGGATTCAAGGCTGAACCCAATAATTTTGCTGTTACATCAACAAAAGGAATAACTTTCTCATAGGCCATTCGTGTCGGACCAATCACACCTAACACCCCAACCGTCTCATCATTTATCGCATAAGAAGAAGTGACTAAACTACAGTGATCAAAGGCACGATACCCTGACTCCTCACCAATATAAATCTGCACCCCATCAGCAACCAGGCATTGATCCAGTATATGAATCACACCTTGTTTTTGACTAAACGCATCAAATAGCTGTTTCAGATGCCCCATATCGGCCAATTCATTAAACCCCATCAGATTCGTTTCACCCGATAGCACATAATCTTCTTCCGGCTGAGTTTCAAATGCTTGCTGAGCCATACTTACTGCATCAACCATTCCCTGATTAACTTGCTGCTGATCTTGCTGTAACTCATTAAGCACAGCTTGTCGCACAGAAGCCAAGCTACGCCCTGAATAAACAGTATTTAAATAATTAGCGGCCTGAACAAGCTCAGCCTCAGAGAACTGCTTCGCTGTATGGATGATTTTGTTATGAACTTCTTGTTCATTGGTAACAAAAATAACTAACACTCTTGTATTGGAAAGTGGCAGAAATTCTATATGCCGTAAACATAAAACCTCTCTTCTAGGCAGTGTAACCACACCTGCCATGCTGGTTACTTCCGAAAGTATTTTTGATGCCCTACTGACAATATCTCCGGCACTTTCAGCTTCGTTTAACTGATTGTCCATTTGATCAATCGCTGTAGGTTCTAACGGTTTAACTGTAAGCAACGAATCAACAAAAAAACGATAGCCACTGACCGTTGGAACACGTCCTGCAGAAGTATGTGGCGCATGAATCAACCCCAAATCTTCCAAATCAGCCATTACATTACGAATTGTCGCAGGGCTTAATTTTATTTCAGCATTTTTTGATAAAGCACGAGAGCCGACCGGTTGACCATCTTGAATATACCGTTCAACCAAGGTCTTTAGTAAATGAAGCGAACGCTCATTTAAATCCAGATTTTTTTCCACACTTTCCTCATCATATTTTGCGGGCTAGCACTCCCATGCCCAGAGTGCTAGCCGCAAAATATCAGCTCACCGATGCCTTGTCAATCTTGAATAGAGTGAATCAACAATAGCCTGATAAACTATTTATTCTGAATCATCCATATATTCAGAAGTATTTTCTTTTCGTTTAGCCATTATTGAAACAACAATAAGACTAATAATAATTAAAATAATTGGAATAATAATTTTATAAGGCCAACTACCTGCATCAGGATCCATTCCTACAGCAAAAGGCAAATGAGAATCTAACTTCTCTCCTTTATGCATTACCGTGACATGCGCTAAATAAGTACCTGCACCAAATTTATTAAAGTCAATCTTTGCATCAACAGAGCCTCTTTTTATTTTTTCAGGCTTATGATAATAAATTCGCTTTCCATCCGGCTCTTGCGTTATTTCAAATTCAACCGTGGTATTACGTAATTTCTTACCCTCGTAATCGAACACTAAATGTGTTGGCCCAATATTAGGTATCACGTGACAAAAATCCTGACCACCCGTTATTGTTGGCGTATACGCGGAAAAATGAATGACCTCGCTCCCCACAGAAAAACGACAGGTATCCACCTCGTTCTTTGCTCCACGATGTGCATTTGCTACCGATGCGCCTAAAAAGCCTACAAACAAAATAGCGAATGTCGTCTTTTTTAATAAATTTGTTATACTCATATATCTCCCCGTCTAGAAACAAGTCCAGTGACTTATTGTTTTTGGCTGTTTAAACTATACTTCAAATTTTAATAAAGTTAGTTATTTACAACTCTTTTATGATACTTCGTGCGGTTACCTTCATTCCATACGAAATAGTTAGCCGATCTTTGATCTTACGACTAGTCATTGATAATAGGTCAGTTATAAACAGTCAGTCAAATTTCAATGGCCAAAAAAATTACTCACCATGAAAATACAAGCCGCTTTCCTTCTCATTAGCTTGGTTTTATTGCCAGCACTCTCTAGCCATGCAGACACAGTACAAACAACAGCCAACGGTATAAAATACCCTATCGGCTTAAAGAACTGGCGTGTCATTAGCAGCTCTTTCCGTACTGACAATAATACTCAACGTGTGATACTAGGCAACAGCCTTGCCATCAATGCCTCCAGGTCAGGAAAAACCAACCCATGGCCTAATGGCGCTATTTTGGCAAAACTAGTATGGAAAAACAGCCAGCACCCTCAATGGAACAAAGCTATTGTTCCGGGTGAATTTGTTCATTCAGAAATCATGATTAGAGATAGTAGCAAATACACATCAACTGGTGGTTGGGGATTTGCTCGCTGGATAGGTGAAACACAACAACCTTATGGCGAAAAAAAATCATTTGCTCAAGAATGCTTTGCCTGTCATAAACATGCTAAAGACAGCCATTTTGTCTTTACCAAACCAGCAACAATTCCTTGAAAACATTAGCGAACTAACTATAGGCGCCATTGCAAGCCTGTAGAAATTTGCATCGCTTTCGTGCTAAAAGTATTAAATTCTCCTATTCTCAGTGTATACTTCTAGTTTGAAATTTAAACCTACTAATAATTATCAATAAAGGTTTTCGAAAATGGCAGAAAAACAAGTCAGTAAATATCTCGTTAATATAGAAAAACACTTTTCAGCCTCAAACCCTATTTTACAACAGGCTTGCAAAACCTTTCATGAACTAGATCAACTGGAATATGATCTAGGGCTTATTGATGAAAACGACTCAACCGTTAGAAAAAGCTCATGGTGGCCAATAGTCAGCTTGATCGGCGGTTTTTCATCAGCAAAATCCGAATTTATCAGTCGCTATTTAAATACCACACTTCATAGCTCCCATCATAAATTCACTGTTCATCAACACACACCTCAAACAACTAATGCAACGCTACCCGGCACCGCATTAGATGCTGATCATCGCCTGCCTTTTTATCAGGTTAGTCATAAAATTGAGCAAGTAGAACAGGGAGCCGGTAGTAAGGTTAATGCTTTTCTGGAATTAAAAACCGTTAATAGTGACAAGCTTAAGGGCAAACTATTTATTGATACCCCTGTGCTCAATGCATCAGACGACTCTTTAGTAACCCCAATGCTGGCAGAACATATATTAAACATGTCTGACCTGGTACTGGTTTTTACCGATTTATTTGATGCCACACCGGAGCTCATCAAAAACACTGTTGATGAAATAGTTAAGCAACAAGATTCAAATAAGTTTATCTATGTCATAGATCATTCAGAAATCAGCCTTGATACCAAAAAAACCAATGAAATCATTGCATCTTGGCAACGAAGATTGGCTGAGCTAGGTATTCATACTGGCCAGTTTATTGTTTTATCAGACTCTCTCTCATCGATCACAGACATAGACCAACGCCTTGCAAATATCGATAACGATCGTAGCTATCGGGTTTTACATTCCCTAGAAAAAAGTATTCGTGACATTAACGACACCCACCTTCCAGAAGTTGAAACCTTCTTAAGAATTTGGAAAGAAAGAATCAACATGTCCACATTAATCATCTTAGGTTTCTTTATAACACTACTCCTGTTCGCAGAAATAACAATGGGTGTTGTACAAATATTGATTGATCCGATTATTGGCCCTATTTTTCTACTGATTATTATTGGCTTTCTCATCCCAACCCATTTAATCGTCGCCAAAGTTCACGCCAAATTTATTGTTAATCAGTTACATGAAAGGCAAAAGAAACTAAATATATCTGAAAATTTAGCGGGGCTTTTTTCACAAAGTCTCACTTTCTGGCGCATAATTTTGCCTATCAATGAACCCGTTGGAAAAAATAAAAAAACACGACGCCGAGTAGCGGCGCTTATTGAAAAAACCAAAGACTTGGTTCAATCATTAAACGACCAATTTAGCCATTACGAGGAAGAGCCGCCCTACACCGCTCCTCCCCAACAAACCGATTTCACTAACTAGCTGGTACGCGATTATGAATACTTTTAAACTGTATTTACCGCTGTGCTGGCTAAAAGTTAACCCACTAGACCTTCCTCGCTCAGTACCCTTCCTGAAACAAAATTTTTGGTTTTATTTTATTGTTGAGCTATTTATACAAGCCAACATGATTGATCCATCAGAAGCTTTTTTTGAGGTCATTGTTGAAACATCGCTTACTTTTGCCTTTGTGGGACTTATTTTATTCCTCAACAAAACCAATCATCTCTATGTTCAAATCATAACAGCCGTATTATTTTGTGAAAATGTAGTCGCATTTTTTGGCGTACCTGTCGTTATTTGGCTGACAGTTAGCGAAAATATATTCAGCTACTATCTATTTGGGCTACTTATCTTTTGGGACTTTATACTGATCACTTTTATCATTAAAAGTGTTCTATCTATTAATACCGCAGCCAGCTTAACCATCTCTTTTTTCTACTTCTTAATGACTTACGTTGGAGCCTATGGCCTAACACTGTTATTATTTTAATCAGTATTTACAATTCCTTACATTAGTTTCAGAAAGTGCACTGTGTTAAATCAACCGTAACAATAGAAGAAACAATAAAAAAATCACGCTTCATTGGCATTGTCATCCCTTGCCAATCTGAAAATGAAATAGCACAGCTGCTAAATCAACAACATCAGCTACACCCTCATGCCTCTCACATTGTATTTGCTTACCGCATTAAAACGCCAAAAGGAATTATCAGTCGCTTCAACGATGCAGGAGAGCCTAGTGGTACAGCGGGAAAACCTGTTTACCAGCACATAGAAGGCAATAAAGACCTGATTAACTGCCTATGCATTGTTATTCGTTACTTTGGAGGTATTAAACTGGGAGCAGGCGGCCTAACTCGCGCTTATGGCAATACGGCAAAAAAAGCGATAGATGCTTGTAACTTAAGTGATTATATTGAGTACACGGACGTGAAATTTGCACTTGAATACACTCAAATGCAAAACTTTGAATACCAGTTAAAAAAACTGGATGGTGTCATTATTAAGCAAGACTTTTCAGAAAATATTAACTTAATAGCCCAACTGCCTGAAGAGAATGCAAATGCTTTAACTGAACAGTTCACGACTTACAAACAATAAGGCGGGGCGCAATAAACAGCTCACTTATCTTGCTTTTACCTATGGAAAGGTAGCATTTTATTAACCAATCCAGCCCATATCAAACGAAGTGTAATACGGGCTACAAAATATAACTTCCTAAAATAAACGTACCAAATCAAGCGCCAGCATCACCGCATCTTCTCTACGTCCATCTTCTGCAGGATAGTAACCTTTACGCACACCTATTTCGTTGAAACCTCTTTTTTCATAAAGTGCCATGGCGACTTTATTTGATGGCCTGACTTCTAAAAAGATTGTGTCTGCTTTTTTAGTGGCCTGCTCAATCATATTTTCTAATAATTTACTGCCGACACCCTGACCTTGAACCTCTGGATCAACATTTATATTCATAATATGTGCCTCACCTACAGCCATTGACACAATGCTATACCCTATAATGACATCCTGCTCATGACAAACCCAACAACTATAACTTGCAGATTTTAGACAGTCCTGGAAAATACCTTCACTCCATGGAAACTTATAACTCTTCGTTTCTATCTCCAGCACACGGGGAATATCTTCAAATCTACATTTCCGCAAGCGCATTAAATCCTTCCTGTCAACAGAGTCAGGAAAAACCTGCGAATAAAACTCTTTATCAGCATCATAAATAACGAACTCTTTAATTTTATCGACCAACGTCCATATACTCATTTATTGTTTTTCTTGTTTAGTTTTTATAGCTAACTGCAAATCTTGCCAAGCCTTTCGTTTTTCAAGTAATGACCTAAGCAAATAAGCAGGGTGATAAACGACAACCAATGGAATACCATCAAGTTGATGCGTCTCCCCTCTTAATTTAGATAGTGGCTGCTTTGTATTTAATAACCTTTGCGCAGCCACTCTACCTATAGCAAGAATTATCTTTGGTTTAACTAAAGTAATTTGTCTAGACACATAGTCATAACAAGTATTTATCTCTTCTACCTTAGGATCCCTCCCCTCAGGCGGACTACATTTCAAGAGGTTAGTAATATAAACATCTTCTCTTTTCAAGCCAATAGAACGAATCATTTCTGTTAACAATAAACCATGCTGACCAACAAAGGGTCTCCCTTCCATTTCTTCATTTTGCTCTGGTGCCTGACCAATTAACATCCATTCAGCATCAATATTACCCTCACCAAAAACAGTTTGTTTTCGTGTAGCGCATAAGTCACATTTTTTACAGCCAACAACCTCACCTTGTAACTCAACCCAACTGTCATCATATAGCTCAATAACCGGCTCATTATCGGTCACATGCACAGCCTCTCTGGGAATCCATACATCGATACCCATAGCTTCCAAATACTGCAACCGAGTTGAATTATCCATTAAGCCTATTTATGCCAGACAACCGGTGCACTCAACATATCAGTCACACATTTCCTTTTTGCGGATGCTTTCTTTGATCAGCTGTTTGCAGCTTACTGAGCGCATTAATATACGCTTTAGCAGATGCAATTACGATATCAGTATCAGCCCCTTGACCACTAACAATTCGCCCAGCTTTCTCTAAACGAACCGTGACTTCACCCTGAGCATCAGTACCATTGGTTAAGCTATTGACAGAATACAACTCCAAAGTAGCCATAGACTTAATCAAGCTCTCAATTGCTTTCAAACTTGCATCAACCGCACCACTTCCTTCCGAAGTTCCTGTTAATTCCTCATCATGAATACGAATTGTGACTGTTGAGCGGGGCGTTTCACCCATTTGAGAACAAACTTTTAAGGCAATCAATTTAATATGATCTTCTTCTGCATCCGTATTTACTTCAGAAATCAAAGCTTGTAAATCTTCATCAAATATCTCATGCTTTTTATCGGCTAATTGTTTAAACCGAAAAAAAGTATCATTTAACGCTTCTTCACTATTAAACTCAAAACCCAACTCGGTCATGCGACTTTTAAATGCATTCCGTCCAGAATGCTTTCCTAATACCATGCGATTTGCTGACCAGCCAACATCCTCAGCTTTCATAATCTCATAAGTTTCAGGATTTTTTAATACACCATCCTGATGGATACCCGACTCATGAGCGAAAGCATTGGCACCCACAATCGCTTTATTGGGCTGCACAGGAAATCCCGTAATCGATGAAACTAGTTTAGAGCATGTTAGAATTTCGCGCGTGTCCAAAGTTGTCGCACAAGAAAACACATCTTGCCGTGTACGCATTGCCATAACGACTTCTTCTAGAGATGCATTACCCGCACGCTCTCCTAAGCCATTAATAGTACACTCTACCTGACGCGCCCCATTCATCACTGCGGCTAATGAGTTGGCGACAGCCAGCCCTAAATCATTGTGGCAATGTACAGAAAAAATAGCTTTATCTGAATTCGGAATCCGATTTATTAAATTACCAATCATTTCCCCAAATTGCCCAGGCACACTATATCCAACAGTATCTGGAATATTTAAAGTCGTAGCACCCGCATCAATAACCGCTTCTAAAATACGGCACAAAAAATCTTCTTCCGAACGTCCCGCATCTTCAGGGGAGAACTCCACATTATCAGTAAATTGTCGAGCCCGTTTAACCGCTTTTACTGCATACTCGATCACTTGCTCTGGCTCCATCTTCAATTTCATTTGCATATGAATTGGAGAGGTGGCAATAAAGGTGTGAATTCGGGAGCTTTCTGCCCCTTTCAAGGCTTCTCCAGCCCTATCAATATCTCGATCTAAAGCACGAGCTAAGCCACAGACTGTACTATCCTTTACTGCATTAGCTACCGATTGAACCGCCTCAAAGTCACCAACACTAGCTGCTGGAAAACCAGCCTCTATAATGTCCACTTTCATCCGCTCTAAAGCTTTGGCAATTCTGACCTTTTCATCTTTAGTCATGGATGCGCCAGGGCTTTGTTCGCCATCACGCAGGGTAGTATCAAATATAATTAGTTTGTCTTTCATGAGAACTCCGTTCATGAAACATTATCAACAATAACGTTGATTAAAAAAAGGGATTGTTTTTTTGAGTGCTTAAAGATTATATGCCACTAGGGCAAAAACCTTAATGCTAAAGCAAAGGCGCTTAATAAAGAGGCATGTACACAAGCATTACCAAGAAGTGGCAACGAGTAACTCGGTTGTGTAAAATCAGCTTGAATATTCATAGTCGACAATATACGGCAATGTTACAGCTCACTCAAGCTTAGAGTTAAGCTTTTCTGTTTTTTCGTTTTTTCTTAAGAATTAACAAGGTAATAACTGGCCCTGAAATGGCATATCCTAATGCAAGCAAGAACAACATAATTTCTGCTTGAGCCATTACAAAACCAATACCCAGCATCACAACTATAGCCACAACAAAAGGCACACGCCCTTTTAAATCAATCTCTTTAAAACTGGAATAACGAAAGTTACTTACCATCAACAAGCCTGTGCTAATGGTTAATACCAGTGCAATATATTTTATTGCCTCAACATCGTACCCCATCTCCACACTGATCCACAGCCCACCTGCTAAAATAGCTGCTGCAGCTGGACTTGGCAAACCTTGAAAATAACGTTTATCAGCCACTTCAACCTGAGTATTAAATCTAGCAAGCCTTAATGCACCACCTGCAGTATGCACAAATGCAGCAAACAGACCCAACTTACCCAAACTTTCAAATGCCCATAAGTACATCACCAAACCCGGCGCAACACCAAATGAAACCATATCGGACAAGCTATCATATTGCACACCAAACTCACTTTGAGTATTAGTCATGCGTGCGACTCGCCCATCTAAACCATCTAAAATCATCGCAACAAAAATAGCAATAGCTGCCGTTTCAAATCGCCCGTTAATCGCTGAAGTCATTGAGTAGAAACCTGCAAACATTGCCCCTGTTGTAAAAAGATTAGGCAATAAATAAATTCCGCGATGACGAATTGATGGTTTTTTTTGTGTCATATATTTGAATATAAATAGTTTAATTATGTAGGAGTGCCGCCCTCGGCACGATTGATAATAGATAAATTTTCCAAACTTAAAGCCTTAAGAACCTTATTTAAATCGCGCCGAGGGCGGACGCTCCTACAATAACACACCCTAGATCAGGTAAATATCTAGTGACTTGTTTCTACTTTATTACCTTTAGCCTGGCCTAGTTCAGCCAATGTATCAACAAACCAAGCAGTATCAATATCAAAAGGCTTTCCACCTTTAATACGTGGAAATTCAATGGCACGCAATACAAAGTCTTGGTCATCATCATGACCAATAACACCGGCCTCACCACGTAATGCACATTCAACCGCTAAATCAGCACATGATTTTATTAAACGAATATCTTCAGCATTCGCTGCAGATGCACGCGCAAAATAACCTGATTTTTGAATCAAGGTTTTTTCTGCACCAATCATCTCAGCAAATTGCTCACCAAACCATGCGCCAGGATTAACCGCATCTAATTTCACGTGACCAAAAGCATCTCTTGGGACATCTTGACCTTTTGCTTCCATTTCAGCAACAATCGTTTCTACACCCGCACCCTCAGATACAAAAATATTAACACAGTCAACTTCATCCATGATTTTACGCAGACGCTTTGCTTCTGCTGCAATATCAAAACCCATTTCAGGAATAAAAATACCGTGTACTTCGTAGCTATCACGACTCAAACCTAATGATGGTAGCCATTCACAGTTATCAAGAATTTTACGATATTCACTTGCAGTAGCAGCCGTTAACCAACCACAACTACGACCCATAACTTCATGTACGATCAACATGCGAGGGTTTGAATTGTTCTCAGCAACTACATTTTTAAAATAGTTAGCGCCTTGCTCAGCCGCTGTCCATGCCCCTAATGATTGCTTAATAGGAAAAACATCGTTATCAACAGTTTTAGGCAATCCAATAACCGTTAAACCATAATCATTTTCTGCCAGGAAAGCAGCCAAATCAGCAGCAGCCGTATTAGTATCATCACCACCGATTGTGTGAAGCACATCCACACCATCTTTAATTAACTGGTCAGCAGCTACTTTTTGAGGATCTTGGCCTTCTTGAACCAATCCACGCTTTATGCAGTCAGCAACATTCGTTAATTTAACTCGACTATTACCTATAACTGATCCACCAAATTTTTGTAACAAACCTGCCTTTTCACGCATTTCCGCATCAACTTTATACGAATCACCTAATAACAAGCCTTTATAACCACTGCGGTAGCAGATGATTTCAATTGAAGGATCAATTTCATTATAGCGTTCGATAAGGCTACCAATCGCTGAGTTAAGACACGGCGCCAATCCGCCAGCTGTTAGAAGTGCTACTTTTTTTGGTTTGCTCATAATAAATTAGGATATTAAATTTAAAAAATAATTCCGGCTAAATATAACATTTAGATCCGTTTGTTAAAACAAAAAAAGCCCACCATAAGATGAGCTTCTTTAACCAATCAAATTAAAGCTTAGTTTTTAGCTTTATCAACAATTTGGTTTGCTTTGATCCAAGGCATCATGTCACGTAATTTCTCACCAACAACCTCAATTGGATGCTCAGCATTTAAACGACGTTTAGCTGTCATTTCTGGGTAATTAGTCATGCCTTCCAAGATGAATTTTTTAGCATATTCACCATTTTGAATATTTGCTAATGCTTCCTGCATCGCATAACGACTTTCTTCGTTAATGACTTTAGGACCTGTTACATACTCACCGTACTCCGCATTGTTAGAGATTGAGTAGTTCATGTTTGCGATACCGCCTTCAAACATTAAATCCACAATCAATTTCAATTCATGCAAACACTCAAAATATGCCATTTCAGGCTCATAGCCTGCTTCAACCAATGTCTCAAAGCCCATTTTAACTAACTCAACTGCACCGCCACATAGAACAGCTTGCTCACCGAATAAATCAGTTTCTGTTTCATCACGGAAAGTTGTTTCAATAATTCCAGAACGTCCACCACCAATTGCAGAAGCATAAGCCAAACAAATTGATTTTGCTGTACCTGATGGATCTTGGTGTATCGCAATTAAGTCAGGAACACCACCGCCACGAGTAAATTCAGAACGTACTGTATGGCCAGGTGCTTTAGGTGCAATCATAATCACATCCAAATCAGCACGAGGATTTACTTGGTTGTACAAAATTGCAAAACCGTGTGCGAAAGCTAATGCAGCACCCTTCTTGATGTTTGGCTCAATTTCTTCTTTATATAACTGAGCTTGAAATTCATCAGGTGTTAAAAGCATAACCACATCAGATTCAGCAACCGCTGTTGCCACATCTTTAACAGTTAAGCCACATGCTTCAGCTTTAGCAATTGAAGAAGATCCTGCACGTAAACCAACGACAACGTCAACGCCAGAGTCTTTTAAGTTATTAGCATGAGCATGGCCTTGCGAACCATAACCAATAATCGCTACTTTCTTACCTTTGATGATCGAAAGGTCTGCGTCTTTATCGTAATAAACTTGCATGAATTTTCCTGTTTTCTTTAAAATTAGACTAAATGTAACCGTGTATTATATCGGTTTTATATATTTCTACGAATTTATTTTTAGCGTTAACTTAAAGAGTCCTATCGTTCAGCGCTCTATTTGGTCATCCACTCATGGCACTTCGAGAAACTGTGTTCAAAACAGGTAACACACTAAGCAATTCATTGACTAAGTAAAACTAGACCAGCCCTTATGCCTAATAGTTGCATTTACGGCATTATTTATAATTCCACAGGTCTGGAATTTTTAAAAAAACCGCTCTCCTTACTTTGAGAAAAACAACCACTCTTCATGATCTATCTATTTTTCCATGCTGGTGGAAATTCAGGGTATTAACCAACTGGAAAGTCATCCACCATAATTGCCAAATTTCTTGCTCTATCTGCTTCTTTAATTAAAGCCACCTCCTCAGCACTAACAATATTTTTATTGAGCGCCATTTTCAATACCGCCTCGTGCATTCCTTTGTCTAAAAACTTACTTTTCTGAGCTTTTCGAATTTTTTGCTCTACAGGTATTGCTGCCAATACCGCTTTAAAAGCACATTCGATTCTTCCCGTTGCATCATTTTCCATTTCATTAATGTAAATACCTTTAGTTAAGGAGTCACGCGTTTTACTATCATTTAATAGGATCACTGCAGTTTGGTGGATTAATTTATCTGCCGGAGGTACATAAGGTTTGCCTGTGGGAAACATAAGCATTCGTAACCCATAAACAATTGGTTTGAAAGGTAATAGATAAAACAGCATTAGCATTGCATGTTGCGCCTGATAAATAGTCTGTTCGCAAGCCCAGTGAACTAAAGGCAAATCACCTTCAGGACAGCCTTGATCCTGATAATATTTCAAGACAGTCGAACATAAGTACAAATTACTGAGCACATCTGCAAAATATCCCGAAATTCGCTCTTTGCGTTTAAGCCTTCCACCTAGCACAATCATTGCGTAATCAGCGAGCAATGCAAAATCAGCACTTAATCTCGCAATTTGTCTGTAGTATTTTTTGGTATGTTTATTACCTGGCACGTTAATAAAACGAGCGCCTGTAACTCCTAAATAAAAACTAGTCACCTTAATATGCATCAGATGACCGATATGCTTAAACAAAACCGCGTCAAATTGTTGTAATGCCTTAGCTCTGTCTTGTTGCTTTAAAGATTTTAATTCCTGATATATATAAGGGTGACAGCGCATTGCGCCTTGACCAAAGATCATCATTGTTCTAGTCAGGATATTCGCCCCTTCAACGGTAATGCATATAGGAATCACTTGGTATAAGCGTCCCAAATAATTCTTTGGCCCTAAACAAATACCTGATCCACCTTGTATATCCATCCCATCATTAACAACACGTCGCATACGTTCTGTTAATTCATATTTAATAATTGCAGAAATAACTGACGGTTTTTGACCTTCATCCAATGCCGCAGCTGTTACTGTTCTTGCTGCATTGATGATATAGGTTTCTCCCGCAATACGGGATAATGGTTCTTCAATACCTTCAAATTCACCAAGCGAAAGATTGAATTGCCTACGAATACGAGCATAGGCACCGGTATTACGACTAGTAAATTTAGCCGTTCCAGCACTTAATGCGGGCAAAGAGACGGCGCGCCCCGTGGCCAAAGATTGCATTAACATTTTCCAGCCATTGCCCGCCTGTTCAACACCCCCTAAAATCCAATCCACTGGAATAAAGACATTTTCACCCCAGTTTGGACCATTTTGGAATGCTGCATTTAATGGGAAGTGACGATTGCCAATGGTTATTCCCGGAGTATTGGCTGGAATCAGAGCAACTGTAATACCAATGTTTTCTTTATCACCTAGTAAATGCTCTGGATCAAATAGTTTAAAGGCTAGCCCTATCACTGTAGCAACAGGTCCTAAGGTAATATAGCGTTTTTCCCAGTTTAAACGAATACCCAACACGTTATCTTTACCATCAAACTCCCCATAGCAAATAATCCCTGTATCAGGCATTGCGCCCGCATCACTTCCTGCATTGGGTCCTGTTAATGCAAAGCAGGGAATTTCCTCACCTGTTGCCAGTCGCGGTAAATAATGATCTTTTTGCTGTTGAGTACCATAAGCTAACAATAACTTTGCCGGTCCTAAGGAGTTTGGAACCATAACCGTCACAGCAGCAGATGCACTGCGGCTGGAAATTTTCATCACAATTTCTGAATGTGCAAAATTAGAGAACTCCAGCCCACCATAATGTTTTGGAATAATCATGCCGCAAAACTTATGTTGTTTAATATAAGCCCATACCTCTTCAGGCAAGTCTTGTCGATTATGGGTAATGTCCCAATCATCTAACATGGAACATAACGTTTCTACCGGCCCATCAATAAACTTTTGCTCTTCAGTTGTTAATTCAGCTTTTGGTAAATCAAGTAACACTTTCCAATCAGGTTTTCCTGAAAACAATTCAGCATCCCACCAGGTATTACCTGCTTCCAATGCTTCCTGTTCTGTTTGAGACATCTCAGGCAACACCGATTGCATCCACAAAAAAACAGGCTTACTTATAATTAGCGTACGTAAATAAGTAATATTAATAGGTAAGAAAATCAGCCCATAAACTAACCATAAAAAAATATTAAAACTTACTAAGCTGTAAATTGATAACAACACAGTTAATACAATCGTACTTTTTAGCAAGGTCACCTGATGGTAAATCAGAAGTACCAGCATAACAAAAAATATACTTAACCAAATCATGATGCTATCTCCTCAACAATGCTCTATTTGATAATCCACATCAAAGGCATGTATGTTTTTTTATACTTGCTTCTAAGGCAGCTGGCAATTAATAATCCACCCAGATTGCGCAGGTTTTTTGTTTCTGCTCAAACTATCTCAAGAGGCGCATAGCTAGCTACGTAACGATTGAGATTGTTTGAGCAGGGACAAAAAGGCCAGCAAGGTGGGTGGGTTATTGGTTGCCAGTTGCCTAGGTTAATTTCTTAATGGCTTTCCTGTTTTTAACATATGTTCTAATCTATCCACTGTACCGCCCTGTTGTACAATTTCTGTAAAAACTTCACACTCTAAATCCAACACTTGCTGTTCAGTCAACGGTTCCAATAGTTCACAATCACCACCTGTTAAAACAGTCGCCAATTTGTCGGCTACCTGAACATCGTATGCCGTAATCTTACCCACCACTCTAAATGCGTGAGTTGACATACCCAGCAATATTTTTGCTGTTTTACCCGGTAGTTTAAAATCTACTATTTCTGGCGCACTATAATCTTGGCTTAATGTCAGTGCTTTATTTTTTGCATCTGCCAACAAGCGTGTTTTATTCATGGTAATGCCATCAGAAGCTGATAAATAGAGTAAGTCTTTTGCTTCCATTGCTGATTTTGACACTTGTGCCATGGCAATCGTTTGAAATGCTCTCACAACTGGAGGGATTGGTCCTCCTATCGATTTTATTTGCAGGGTCCGACGCAAATATTCTTTACAACCACCCCATCCCGGTACTAGGCCAACACCTACTTCTACCAGCCCCGTATATAATTCAGCATGCGCTTGTATCGCATCACAATGTAACAGCACTTCACATCCCCCCCCTAAAGCTAAGCCAGTAGGTGCTGAAACGACAGGAAATGGTGCATATTTCACATTCAAAAATGTCTGTTGTCCTTGCTGAATTAAACCTTTAACACTACCCCAGTCTTTGTGCTCTATTGCGGTCATTAACAGAGCTAAATTTGCACCGGCCGAAAAGTTATCAGCTTCATTATGAATCACCAGTGCAACAAAATCCTGCTCAACCTTCTTTATACTTTGGCGTAATAAACTTAAAGACTCCATGTCAAACGTATTCATTTTGCTATGAAATTCAAAACAGGCGACACCATCACCTATATCCCACAAACTGGCTGAATCATTTTCTAGAATAGCTGAGCTTTTTAATTTAATATCCGATAGCAATAACACGCCTTCTGCTCTTGGAACCGGTTGAAACCTATTAGACAATGAACGATATTCAAGAATACCTGACTCTGTTTTATAAAAGGGACTCGCATTTAAAATGGATGGTACTTTTACCGCACTATTTTCCTGTTTTAGTTTATTCACAAACCAGTCAATGCCCATTTTGTCCAATAACTCAAAGGGGCCAAGTTGCCAGTTATAGCCCAACCTCATTGCCTCATCGATGGATGTGATCTCATCAGATATTTCAGGAACAAGATTTGCAGCATACAGTAAGGTTTTTGAGATAACAGTCCATGCATAACGGGCATTTTTGTCATCTAATGACAAATAAGCTTGCAAACCTTGTTTGTGAGCCACTTTTAAACAAGCCAAGAGTGGTTTTTCGCTTTGTCTGTATTTCCCCGTGTTCAAATCAATCGATTCTTTGACTCTTTTTCCGTCTTTTTTATTTAGACGGTAAAAGCCCCCTTTGCCTTTACGCCCCGTATAGCCATCGCTGATCATCTGAGCAAACAGATCAAGCGTTTCATTAATATCATGAAACGCATCGTCAACAGGTAATTGCTTCATACTCTCCAGAATATGGGGGATTAAATCCAGGCCTACTAAATCCAACAGGCCAAATATGCCTGTTTTAGGAATCCCAAAAGGCGCACTCAGAACCGCATCCGCCTCTTCTACACTAATGCCCTGTTTAAACGCTTCCAATAAACCATATTGCACCCAGTAAATACCGATCCGATTAGCAATAAACCCCATAGTGTCTTTACACTCTACACAGTTTTTTCCTAACTTTATGTCCACAAACTCTCTAACAGAATCAATAAGTGTCTTTTGAGTTGCCGTACTGCTAACCAATTCCAGTAATCGCATATACCTAGGCGGATTAAAAAAATGGGTAATCATAAATCGGCTTTGAAAATCTGCCGAGAGACCATTTACTAACTGCCGAAGAGGTAAGGTAGAGGTATTAGATGAAATAACCGCGTCTGAACGACAAACCTTTTCTAACTTGAGATAAAGCATTTTTTTTATGCCTAAATCTTCAATAACCGCTTCGATAACCCAATCCACCTCAGACAATAATTCCAGATGATCTTCAATATTGCCGGTGGTAATTAAACGTGCATTTTTTTTATGCATTAAGGGTGCTGGGTTTGCTTTTAATAGCTTTTCTACGGCTGTTTCAGCAATGACATTGCGACTTTTAACACTTCCATTACCTGACGCTGGAACAATATCAAATAAATAAACGGGGATGCCTGCATTACTCATATGCGCAGCAATACTCGCCCCCATAACACCCGCACCAATCACTGCAACTTTTTCAATATTCATCAGATCGCCTCCAATATCGTTGCAATACCTTGCCCACCTCCAATACATTGTGTGGCTAATGCATATTGTTTGTTCTGTCTCTGTAACAAGCTAGCCGCCTTACCAACAATTCTTGCTCCCGTAGCACCTAAGGGATGACCTAAGGCTAACGCACCTCCATCTAGATTTAACTTTAAAGCGGAAATAGGTAAATCATCTAGAACGGCTAAAGCCTGAGCTGCAAAGGCTTCATTTAACTCAACGATATCAATATCATCTAACGTTAATCCTGCTCTTTGTAGTGCTTTTTGAGTTGCATTAACGGGACCTATACCCATAATTTCTGGTGCACAAGCAGAAACAGCAATCGACTTAATTCTAGCTAGTTTATTAAGACCATGACTATCTGCATATTCCTCACTACACACTAGAACTGCAGTTGCACCATCTGTTAATGGAGAAGAGGTTCCCGCTGTCACAGAACCTTTGGCATGAAACGAAGGTTTTAAAGCAGCTAAATCTTCGGCTGTCGAATCGGAACGAATACAGCCATCTTTAGAAACCATCCCATCTTTTGCAGTTTCAATAACAACAATTTCATCATCAAAAAAACCATTTTGTTGTGCTTTATAAGCTTTTCGGTGGCTTTCTAAAGAAAAGGCTTCCTGATCCACACGATTAACTCGATATTGTTCAGCTAAATTTTCAGCCGTTTCACCCATATTTAAATAGGCTTCAGGATAGGATTTATAAAGACCAGGGTTAGGCATCATATTGTATCCGCCCATTGGTACTCGTGACATGGACTCAACGCCGGCACAAATAAAAACCTCTCCCGCATTCATTTGTATCGCTCCAGCAGCAATATGAATGGCTTGCATCGAAGAGCCACAGAAACGATTAACCGTCATACCTGCAATAGAAATAGGTAACCCAGCTAAATGAACCACCAAACGTGCCAAATTCATGCCCTGTTCACCTTCAGGAAAAGCACAGCCTAAAATCAGGTCTTCAATATCCTGTTGATTAACTGAGGCTTTATTCATCAACCCCTTTATTACCTGAGCGACCAAGTCATCAGGTCTCACTCTCGCTAGCTGACCTCTATAAACTGGTGTAAAAGGTGAGCGACTATATCCTGCAATCACAACATTTTTCATGGCCTATCTCCATCAGTAATGCTAGAAACAATAACCCTATGCTTTAGTCAACTTTTCAGCACACAAGTTCAACATCACCTTACAATCTCATTTTCCAGGAAATGATTAATTGACTCCCATGTACCACCAATATTTTCCATTAAAACTCCATGGCGGTTCGATTGAATTGAAATTAGTTTTTTATTTATTGAACCCAGTTTCGCCATTAAAATTTCAGCACTTTCACTATCAACAATAGGATCTTTATCTGCATAAATGACAAGCGTTGGAACCTCTATCTTATGAAGCTTATTTTCAAGCACATCATCCATTAAACGCCTTAATTCATACAAACTTTTAACAGGTACGTTTCTATAATTAATGTCCTTATGTTCTGGTGAGTTTTCCATAAAAGACTTAACTCCTTCAGCTGATGACATCCAATTAACCAGTTTATTTGTACCATGTAAAAACGGAACAAATAAAAATGACTTATCCACAAATTTAACAGGCACTGCAACAGCAATAACGGCAACAACTCTATCTCTATTTTCAGCCGCTAATTTAAGAGCCAATGCACCACCCGTAGAAAACCCAATCACTATGACTGATTCACAATAGGCATTAAGAATTTTCAAACCTCTTTGGACTGATTTATACCAGTCATCAGCACTTTGTTTTCTTAAATCATAGGGCGATGTCCCATGCCCTTTTATCCGAATAGCTAAAACACAGTAGCCCTGATCCTTTAATGCCTCTGCAATTCCTCGTAACTCAGCGGGTGATGCCAATAGTCCATGAATCAAAAGCACACCCAATCCATTTGGTTTGTTGGGTTTTAATAAAAATGGAGTAGGATTTTCATCGGCAACTTCTTTACTATTAATATCATCATAGCGAGGCTTGCAATAACGTTTCTTATCCCAGGCTAATGAAAGTATTTCATCGTTAAACGCCCATACAGCGAGTTGCTCTTCTGATACTCTTAAACATTTTTTATATGACTTAATCAGTGTTTTTTTAACGACACTGATGGGTTCACATTCATTATTATAGACAGCGATAAGATTTTCCATTCTAATTGTATCGAAATCATTTTCTTCACATAGTCTTGGTAAAAATTGATAACTATCATGGTAAGAGACAATCAGCCCAGACGTTTCTGCCGTACAAATAAAATGTTCAAATCGTTTGCCTTTCCCCTCAATTAAATCACTATATTCATCAGGGTTCAGTAAGCTTCTATGCAGATTTATATCTTTTTTGTTCTGTAGTTCTTTAATGGCAACATACAGCGTTTTATAAAAACAATGTTTCTTTATTTGCTGCTGTCCATTTTCCATGCAATACATGATTAAAGTAGAAGCCAAGTGACTCAAGTTAATCGTGACATTGGCATAAATTTCCTCCATATATTGATTGCGAGTGTCTTTTGCATGCTTTCTAAAATAGAAACCCATCAACCTTTGTTTCCAGCTTTTTGGAGAGGTATATAATGAAAAAATTTCATCAAGCGATTCAAATTCTGTTGAAACCATATCGAGCAAATAGCGATTCCACCAATGCCATACGTCATGTGGATCAACAGGTAAGCCCATGCGCAAATCCATATCAGTATCTTTAAGTACGATATTGCCTTCGACTAATAACTCTTCAGTTTGTCTCATGGTTAATCCATCAGAAAAGAAATCAACACCCTTGAGTAAAAAATTTTCTGATGAACGAATAGGGTAAAAGGTGATATTTGAAGGAACAATTAATGTCGGTTTAATTGAGGTAGATAATAACTGTTCTAAAGAGTCCAGCTTTAACTCCTCTTTCCAACGTATCAATTGATCATGGTTTTTATTGCAATAAGCATTACGAATATTTGCTTTAAATGCTTCAATTCCCTGTGCTAAAACTGCCGCACCGGTATGTTGCTTACGTCGCTCTCCTGTAATTCCAGAATAAATACTGTAATGCCCTTTATTATCTAAAACACGATGATCTTTAACCATGCCCCCTTCTGGAAAAATAATTACTTTTCGGCCTAAAAAAACTTGTCTGGCCAAGTTTGCAAACAGATTTTGATGATCATGAGGAATAACACCGATATTATTCAGATAAGTGGAAAATACCGTATCATTTTTAAAAAACTCACTGGATGCAATAGCACAGCTGTACTCGCCCGTTTCTTCATAAATCAAGAACTGAGGAATAAATGTTTCAAAGCGAGAAAAATGATTACATAAAAATATATCGCCCTGTTGCACCTGCTGGTCAGCATGTAGCTTTAAGTTAACTTTCAACATTTTTGTTATTGAACGTACAATTCGAATAGACCAATCGTAAGTTCTCAGATCGATATCTTTTAGCTCACCATAATAACTTTTACTATTCATCTTCTGTGCCCTCAAAAGTAAATACTTAGCGCCCCCTCACTACTTTCCTGTCAGCAAAAACACCCGCACCTAAATACAAAATAGTTGTCGCACTATACATATAAATAACAGTAACTTTTTAATCCCCTTGTTTTGTATCTCAATCCCCTAATTACAGCCGGTATCAATAAAAGACCGTTAAACAGTATATAAAATTCAATTATGTTTTGCAGATTATGAATACAGAGTTCAAAGAAAAAAATGTTTAGTGCAAATATGGAACTTAAATAGTTCTCCATAGTCGCCTTAGAAGGCACTACTAATCAAGTGATTAAAAATCAAACAGCAGCGTTACATACATCCTTTCATAATTCGGGGGAAAAATGAAACTTCCAATAACCGGTGGTTGCCTATGTGGTTCAGTAAAATATGAGATTTTAGCCGAACCAGTCGGTGCCGGAAATTGTCATTGTCAAAGCTGTCAAAAATCTGTTGGTACAGCTTATACAGCAGTATTATTTGTTCCCTACGATGCACTTAAAATTGTTGGATCATACAAAGAATACCCAACACTATCAGAAACTGGAAACACCATGAATCGAGGATTTTGTCCTGAATGTGGCACCTCTCTTTTTGGAAGAAACTCTGGAAACAACAAGATTAGACCTGTCAATGCAGCAACTCTGGATGACCCGGATATTTATCATCCTCATATGGATTTCTGGGTTTCTGATGCGCTGCCATGGGATTTTATGGATCCAAATTTACCCAAATTTGATAAAAACCCTAAGCATTTATAACGCTGTCTTTCGGAGTGAAAAACATGTTTTTTCACTCCAATACACTGAATTTATAATTCACCAACCATGCTCGTCTATAGTGCAAGGGAGCTGGAAATAAATAATCATCCAGTATTGGGCAGGGTTTTTGTTTGTCTTCAGCCGTGTAGAAAGAGGCGCATAGCAGGCTACGCAACTTTTCTACACGGCTGAAGGCGGACA
>ENA-ORXI01000345-ORXI01000345.1-sediment-metagenome-genome-assembly--contig:-NODE-345-length-37572-cov-8.110468_pt1 | contig 37572 bp, 41 predicted proteins | sample MGYA00237861_ERZ511468 | MGnify/ENA primary metagenome ERZ511468 (study PRJEB26299, sample SAMN06266213) | sediment metagenome | isolation source: Hudson Canyon methane seep mesocosm | place: USA:Hudson... | reverse complement strand
GTTAAACCATTATCTGATAATACTGTTAACTGGGTAGGCCATGTCACACCTTTATCAGTAATAGCACTACGCCTTACTTCAAGAATATTCATCTCTAACATCACTTCAGGTTCAGCAATATCTTGAGATTTAATCAGTTTCTCTGCCAAAACCATGACTTCAGGTACATCTTTAATCATAATCATTGGCAGGCGTTCATCTGTTTGAATTTGTCTTATTCCCAACATGGATGACAATAATTTACTGACTGTGGCAGGATCCGCATACTCTAAAAAGAAACTTCGAATAATTAAATCTTGATACTGTCGGACTTTTAATGCCGTATCAGGATAAATAATTACCGAATTCTCAGATAATACTTTTTTCTTTAATTGATTCGATTGTACCAACATATCAATAGCATCTTCTAGTGATACGTTGCGAATAAACAAGGAAGCTTTTAAGTTACTTTTAACATCCTTATCTAGCATAAAATTCACACCAGTTCCTTTCGCCAAGGCTTCAATGATGATTTTTAGCTCGGTATCTCTGAATTCTAACGATACTGGATTGTCATATTTCAGTTTTGTATGCATTGCCTCAATGCGTTTCGCATCGGTTCGGTCTATAATAGTCTTATACAAAGTAGCTGCATCAAGGTTATTTGGATCTTCAACAAGCACTCCACGCAACAAATCTGCCGCCTGAGCATTAATATCTTCATCCTGTCCAATTAAAGTCGTTGCATACTCAATTGTCGCAGCATGTTCACTGAAAATAGTAGCGCGACGTAATCCTTCTTTTGCACGCAAATTCTCTGCATCAAGTACAAGAATTTCCATATATATCTGTTTGGCTAGAATAAAATCACGATTCATTAATGCAGCATCAGCTTCAATCATTAATGCCTGTAATGCCTGTTCTTGTTGCCTCATCTCATCCACTTGTTCAGGAACAGTAGGATCTAATTCTTGATCATCACGCTCTTTTTTAGTAAACATATCAGCTGTATTACATGCTGTAAGACCAAAAATGAGGGTCAAACAGACGGCTAAATGGGATAAACTAAATGGTGTTTTACTCATAATCTGTGCCAATTTTAAGTTATGTTTATTCAAGGTGCTTTTCCTATACTCATTGTCTGAGTAATATTTAATGGTAAATAAAGAAAAGTAACCTGCTGCTCCGTCACCTCTTTTATTTGGTACTTCAATCCCATTTTATCACCTGATTTAACAATATGCAGGGCATCACCCTGCATTAAGAATACTTTTACCACACCATTTTCAACTAATTTACCAACATAACTGAATGGCAATCTAGGTATTGTAGGTTTAAGCACTGGACTTGCTTTAGCAATTAGCTTAGTTTTATGGTTAGTCTGTTTTACTTGCGTTCCAAACACATCAAACTCATTACCACTAGACGGTGTTCGCTGTTTAAGTTCAAACACATAATCAAGCTTGTTGTTTTGCCCCTCATCATGTGAAGTTGCAGTTCTTGTTGGATTCACCACCGCCAAGACACTATTATTCTTTATCTCTGGCAGAGTCCAAACTAACCATATAGTTAGCGCCAATAACCCACCCAATATCAACCAACGTTTTAGTGTTTCACTTGCCACTTAGCGCACCAAATATAAAGTAAATTGAAGACGCGCTGATATACGGTTTACATTATGCCCATCTCGTTCAAATGTTAGCTTTTCTAAAGCTACGTATGGCAATGTGGCCAAAGTATCAACAATAAATGCTTTTATCATTGGATAAGAGGCGGCAATAGAAAAGTTCATTGTATAGCGAACAACTGTTTCCCCTAATTTTTTCTCATCTTTATAAGCAACCTCATTAATTTCAATGCCTTGTTTCTTAGCAAGATCAAAAATACTTTGGATACGTGTTGTCAACATATTAATAGCAGGGATTTTTGAAAAAAGCTGCTCACTAGGCGAAGTATAGACATACACTACTTGTTGAACTTTGGGTGTTTCTAACGCCTGCTGCTCTAGCAATTGTAATTGTTGCTGTACGGGTAAAAACACATAAAGAAGATACAATACTATTGCTAATAATAGTAACCATGCCATACCTGCCGCAAGACCTACTTTATCTGCAATCCGGGTAACTATCCACTGTAGCTTAACCATTAAACTCGCCATCCCATTTTTAGAGAAAAAGCTAAACGCCCATCCTTTTCTGATTCAATACGATGTTGATTAATTAGTAACACATCCTCAAAAATAGTAAATTCCTGCAATAATGAAACAAATGCTAGCATTGTTTTTAAATTTGGCGCTTCAGCACTCAGTAAAATTTCATTTTTTACTGGGTTAGGTTGAATAGCCATTAAATCTATACTAGTCGCCTGCTGTTTAACCTGCTCAATTGCTGCCAACAATTCATGCCAAGGAAAGTTTAATTTCTGCTGTATAGCACTCGCAATTTTCATTGTTCGTAAATCTTGTTCGCTTGGCTTGACCTGTCTACTTGGTTTGCGTCCTTGTGAGGTCGCTATCGAATCTTCAATAGCCGTGATTTTATTATCAATACGAGTATACTCAAAAAATAACCCTACGAAGATCAACAATAATAAAAAGACAACAACTAAATTTGACTGTTGTTGCTTACGCTGCTTAAGCTCAGAGAAATCTAATTGCAAAAGTTTCATATTAACTCTGCCATCATTGAACTCATTACAGCATGATTACTATTTAATGGGTTTATTATTATCTTTCCCGCTTCACTATTTAATCGGTTTTCATTATTACTAAATACATTAATGTTTACTGGTAGAGCAGAGCTCTTAAGCCTTATATTTCGTTTGATAAGCTTGCTACTTTCAGCTAACTCTTCACCTGATGTTGGACAACTAATAGTAAAACTCACAAAATGGTTTTTTACCCATTCCGCCAATAAAACACGCTCAGGTTCTATCATCATCAAGAAACCATTAGCCTTAACACTGTTACGATAATGATTAAATACCGTCATCAAAGCAGGCTCGACAGACATCACTATCCAGTCAAATTCCTTTGCCAATACCTCTAATCGTTCTAATAACAGCAGATCAATTGCACTAATAATGATTGGCTTGCCATAGCCCTGCATTGCAACACTAATTTTCCAACTCTCTACAACACTACCATACAAGCTTCGTAGATGATTTTCTGCCAATGATTGCCAATCCTGTTTCGAATAAATATCCGACTGCCACGGTAAAATAGCATAACGAACATAGTGATTTGAAAGTATAAATTTAAGCCTTCCTGGGCGTATATTAATTGCATCTTTCTCAAGCGCTATCAGAGCCTGATTCCATGAGTCATTATTAGCATATTTTTGCAGTTCTATGACTTGTATTGCTTTTTCACCCGAATTGATTGAGATACTCTCAGGTGTTAAGGCTATGGTGATAGGTTTACGCCATCGCTGTAACACGGTTCACCTCTTCTAATGTTGTTTCTCCACGCCATGCCATTTCTAATGCTGCCTCACGTAATAAATAAGTACCTTGACTACGTGCATGCTCTTTAATTTGACGAATAGGGGCACGTGTCGCAATTAACTCGCGCAACTCATCATCTATGCATAATACTTCCGCCACAGCACGTCGACCGTTATAACCTGTACCACGACATGAACCACAACCTTTTGCATGTACAGGTTGTGCATGTACAGGAGGAGTTACCCCTGATAGAACTCTTAATTCAGCATCTATAGCAATAGGTTCAGAACAAGATGGGCAGACTATACGAATCAAACGCTGGGCAATAACAATATTTAAGGCTGAAACAAAACTGTATGGGTCAACCCCCATATTCAGAAAGCGACCAATGACATCAAACACATTATTTGCATGCACAGTCGTAAACACCAAATGCCCTGTCAAAGCAGATTGAACTGCAATTTGTGCCGTATCAGCATCACGAATTTCACCCACCATGATCTTATCGGGATCATGGCGAAGTATTGAACGAAGACCTAAAGAAAAGTTCAACCCTTTTTTCTCATTAACAGGTATCTGTAATACACCTGCTAGCTGATATTCAACAGGATCTTCAATAGTAATAATCTTTTCTGTACCATGATTAATTTCGCTAATCGCAGCATATAAAGTTGTTGTCTTACCACTGCCAGTTGGTCCTGTAACCAAGATCATGCCATACGGACTCTTGAAGTGACGACGCATCACCTTCATTACACTATCTTCAAACCCAAGGTAATCAAGTCGAAGTCCACCAACATGATCAGCAAGAGACTGTTTATCGAGCACTCGAATCACGACATCTTCACCATGCACACTTGGCATAATAGACACGCGAAAATCAATTTCTCGCCCACGATAGACAGCACGAAAACGGCCATCTTGTGGCACACGTGTTTCAGTAATATCTAGTTCTGCCATGACCTTAATACGTGAGACAACCTGTTCAGCCATACCCGCTTCACTAACAGCACCCATTTGACTGATCACACCATCCAAGCGATATTTAATGGCTAAGCCTTTCGGCATAGTTTCGATATGTATATCACTTGCGTCGGCTTTCAACGCATCATAAAGTGTTGAGCGCACCAATTTGACAACCTGACTATCGTCTCTCTCAATGCTACTTAATGATAGTTCTTCAATAGGACTTGCTTGACTATCCCCCGTATCCACAGAGGACAAAGCAGAGTCAACGGCGCGCATTGATTCCTCTTGCTTACTTAAATAAGCAGTTATATCAGCAGTTGAAGCTAACCTATTAATGAATGGCAAGGCTAATTTTTCTGCAGCCCAAGCAAATATATTTTGATCAAAGACATCTGAAAAGACAAATAGTAAATCATCCTTCTCATCACGTAATACAACACAATCATGTTGTAATGCATCTGAAAAAGACATCAAGTCAAAGGCAGGATTGTAGCCCGACATTTGATCAAAATTAATCACATCGTATGAAAAGAATTCAGCCAAGTCTATCACTAACTGATCTGAAGTAAGCCCACTTTCTTCATGCAAAAACATTAGTGGATTTTGATCACCCAAAGTCAACTCACAGGCTTGCTGAATTAATTCATCGATACTCGCAAGTGCCGTTACATTATGTGTCATTGTATGCCGCTCGCCAATTCAAAAATAGGTAAATACATCAATAGTACAATCACACCAATAACCAAACCAATAGCCGCCATTAATAATGGCTCAAATAATTTAGTAAAGGCATCAACCCACCGTAACATTTCTTGTTCATGAAAGCTTGCTGCTCGCTCCATCATCACCTCTAAACGGCCAGATTTTTCACCGACACGAAATAATTGTGATGCAACTGGAGTCGTGAGACCACAAGATGACATTGCCTCTACAAAGGGTAAACCATCACTAATCAACTGTCTTGCTGTCGTCACATTTTGTCGTAATGTTTGCCCTAGCAAATCATTAACCATAGTTAATGCCGAAACCACAGGAATACCACTGCGTAACAACATGGCAAAGGTACGATAAAACCTACTTAAATGATAAATTCTCACTCGTTCACCTATTTTAGGTAACCGTGTAATGAATGTACCTAATTTGGCTATCACAACTGGTTGAGAAAAGGCACTTATGGCTGCAATGACAATAAAAACTATAACCCCAAGTAATAATACACCGTGATTATCAACGGTTTGTCCAATATTCATTAATACCTCAGATGCAAAAGATAAATCAGTTGAACGAGATTCATAAATTTGACTGAAACGTGGTACTACATAACCTAATAAAAATAATAATACCAAACCGCCAAATGCTAGTACTAGTGCTGGGTAAATCGATGCACTAATAATTTTCTTCCGTAAAATATCAATTTGTTCTAAATACAATGAAAATCGTTGCAAGCCTTCCGGCAAATTCCCCGTTGTTTCACAGGCTTTAACACTCGCAACAAATAAGCCAGGGAAGTAATCAGACTGTGCTGACAAAGCATCAGAAAACTGGCGGCCATTTTGCAATGAAGCCAAAACACTTGCAATCGTTGCCTGTACATCGGTGTTAGTTTCTTTCTCAACTAATGTTTCAATAGCTTCCGTTAAGGTTAAGCCAGCTTCTAATAACACGCGTAATTCTTGGCAAAAAAATAATAAAGGAAAGTCTCGCTTACGCCGACCCTTTTTTTCTACTCGTAAAACAGTATACCCCTGCTGAATCGCTAAACGACGAGCATCATCATCTGATAGAGCCTCAAGCTGTATTACTTCAGGGGTTGACTGTGGGCGTATAACCCTAAGTTGGAACTGCATAATGTAAAATTTATAACTTAACGATTATAAATATCAGCGTTCTCGCCACTGCCACCTAATCGCCTATCTTTAGCATAGGAAAATAAATCATACTCACCCTTTTCACCAGGAATACGATAAATATAGGCTTGCCCCCAAGGGTCTAACGGTATCGCTTTCTCAAGGTAAGGTCCAAACCATTTAGGCTCATTTTCTGGCGCGTTATTCAATGCTGCCAAGCCTGCTTCTTGTGAAGGATAATAGCCTAAATCTAATCGATAAATATCTAATGCTTTTTCAAGTGCGGCAATTTGAGAACGTGCGGCCTTAATTTCAGACTTACCTAACTGTGAAAAGTAACGTGGTGCAACATAGCCCACTAAAAGGCCAATAATCACCATAACTACTAATAATTCTAAAAGGGTAAATCCTGCATTTCGTTGCATTAATATAACTCCATATAAGCCAACTTAACAAGTCAACATTATGACATAAAAAAGCCCCCGCACAACGGGGGCTTCCATATGAAACAATTTGTGAATACAAACAAATTAAATTACGGAGCTGGAGAACGAATACCGTTATCATCGGCAGCTTGGTAGACAGTTACTGAAGGATCATTAACTCCACAAGCTGGTATTTCGAAAAGGGCCGCTGGATTCCCAACCTGTGCTAAACCATCATCATTAGGTTCAGTGTCTAAACCTAAATTAACACGCATACGATACGCAAAAGTATGGTCACGACAAGAAGTATCACCTGATGCTCCCACAGCACCCACTTTTACACCACCATCATATAACGCCACAGCACCACCAAACACATTGACACCACCAATTGTTTTACCCATTAATGGATCAGATGAAGTGCCATAAGTTGAAGGGTCACCAGCATACGCTTCGGTTGCATCAACAGGGTTACTGTGTTGCAATCCATATAAACTACCACCAGGATAAACGGTAACAGAAAGTGCTCCACTAGAAATAGCCAAGCCATCTAAGCTAAATGCATTAGCTGTAAATGCTTTTTGAGCTGAAATAACACGACTTCCTAACCAAGCATTGTTAGTAGATTCAGCACCACCATTACCAACTGCAGTACCTGCACCGAACTCATCTAAACCTTTTACTGTAGAGACGTAGCAAATTTTACCTTGTTTATTCATTAGTGTTGCCCACATTGGCAAGCTGAAACCAGCACCTTGTGTTTCTTCATATGATAATTTCATAGCAGTCTTGAACTCTGCAAATGTAACATCATTACAAACACCTGCATGTGCAGTCACGGCAGTCATCATAGTTGCAGCTGTAATTGAAGTTACAAGAATCTTTTTCAGTTTATTCATTAAATTTTCTCCAAAAATATTTAGTCTATAGAAGATAGAGCAACTACAATTTATAACTTTCTTCATTTTCAAACAACCCCACTTTAAAGGGGGGGGTATGTATTAGTCCTTAAATCAATGGTTACAATAGATAATATGTGATAAAAATAAGCATACCCCCCCTTATTAAAGAGAGGCATCTGAAGTGGAGGACTAAATTTTAGGCACAATTCCTTGCCAAGATACTATCCACTTATTTCCTTGCTTTGTTGCAATAACAGGTAATAAAGACTCAAGCTGCTTAGCAACAGTGGAGTGAGCATCAATATATCCAGAAAGTATAATGTTCTTTTGTTTTATGTCTGCCAACACATCCATATTCGCTTTATTTTTTGAATCTATGGCTCGAAGTTTATAACCATCTGTTTTAGTGCCTAAAGCTGATAAATTTAAATTATTCACATTAAACTCACCTAATACAGAATGTACTGATAATGAATCTGAGCTTGCCATTGCATTAATAGCTTCTAACTCTTCACTAAATGTTGCAGTCTTTATATCCAGCTCGATACTACCGACCAGCTTATTTCCCCTCGGCAGGAAGGAATTTAGTTGCTTACTGTTGACCATCAATAGCGCATCTTCAATCTCATGGCCACCAAAGAAGCTATGCGATGAACTGCCTTTGCCATTCAGCTGTTCACCATCAAGCTGCCAATCAATCGCTAATGAGCCTTTTAGTAATGATAATGGTCGCCAAGTCCAACTGACTTGATTGATGCGTATTTTATTAATAACAACTTGATTGGCCTTACCCGAGAATAAACGACCACTCACACCATACAATTTAACCGTATCAGGCAAGATGCCCCATTGGTAGGCCTGGCTGGCTGGTATTGTTAAAACTAAACTTAATAAAAAAGCTATTAGTGAAAATAATATTATCGGTAATCGTTGTTTAAGCATGTGTGGGTTTTAATATCTCTTTAAATTAATCTGTTGTGAGTGTTGACCGCACGCTTACAAAACCAGCTTTACTTGTCTCACTAATTGCTACACTTTCAATATGAACACCATTCTTGCTTTGCAATGTATTTAACCATAACAATAGCTTAGAAAAATCTACAGAATCTAACCATACCTGCACACTTGTATCACCCGATGTTTGAAATCGATTAATCTCTATCTTTGTCCGTTTTGCAGTGGTATTAATACGTTGAGAGATTGACACACCTTTTACTTGTGACTGAACAGGTGACGTTCGTTTTAACTGTTTAGCTAACGCACCTTTCTGCTTCATCCATTGCAATAGCTCTGCCTGTTTATTAACAGAGTTTTGGGCATTATCTCGAGCTTGATATAAAGGTTTTAAGATCAGAGATTGAAACATAAATAGAATGACAACTATCGCTAAAACACTCACAACAATACGTTCCCGATAAACGAGAGTTTGCCACCACTGTTGAATCTCGTTCATTGCTGTCCCCTAACCATCAGTCTAGCCGTATATGCACCTTTACTCCCTGAAACAGAGCCTAACTCAACATCAAGGTTTAACTTGGCAATATTGTTTTTCAATATTTCCAGTTGTGCGTAGTCCTCAGCCTTAACATCTACTCTCAATTGGCCCAGACGACGTTCAAAGTTAAGACGTGTCAAACTGACCGATTTTGCCTGTTTTAATGCGGGTGAAATTTGTTGCAATAACATCAAAAATCCCGTGTCATCTTTTTGTGTTTGTAATTCTGCTAAACGCTGTGACATTTGAACTTTCGGATTAATGATACGCTTTTCATCAGGAAAAGCAGATTGAAATACTGACACTATTTCAGCCTTATATTCTCGTGCTTGCTGTTTAAGCTGCCATGCTTCCACACCGACATTAAGTAACTGTATCAATAGTGCAGAAAAAGCTAAAAATGTAACGACACGCCATTGTAACCAATACTTTTGTATATTACTTTGTGGTTTAAGGTTACCTTGTAACAGATTCATCACCATTACCGCTTTCTCTGGCAAACGTGCCAATTTATCTGCTGGCTGACCTTGCCACTCATTATCAAATTCAATTGTCACTACATCGCGCTGACTATCAGGAATAAATAACGATAAAGCCTGTGTATATTTCTGAGTAAGAAGTGGTAATAATAAAGCCATATTTTGAGTATCAAACACATGGCTCATTTGGGCAGTAGAGCGTAAATAGCTCAGCTCACCATCAACTTGCAAGCTCCACATATCATTTATCATCGGCACAGCTAAACTATCAGGCAATATAGTTTGTGGCTTTAAACCAGCTTCATTAAACTGCTCTAAAAGGTCCGTCAATAAGTCCTTTTCAATAGCAGCGACATTAATCTTTCCATCTAAAAAAGTGCCACTTGAAGCAAAGTGAAGCTGATCAATATCACTTGCCATATTATCTTCTAACAAGCTCGGTAATACTTGTTGAAAATGGCGTTGCTGACCTGTCGGTACCGCAACACTCGTTAAGCTTACTTTTTCGCCAGCTATCCAAACGATTAATGAATGCTCCTGAGCTAAGTCAGTCAAGTCAGAAAGTTCATTCACAGTACCTGAGTCGTGTTGAATCTCATCATTAAATCGAGCCCAGCGAATCGGTGCTGAAGGGTCACTAAAATCAATTACTATTGTGTCTGTCACTCTATCGTCCCAAAACGTCGCCAAATAATCTGTACTTTTTCTTCACTCACTTGCTTAAACAGGGTGGTTAATCCCTCATGTCCGCGTCCAATTCTAGCTTTAGAACGCAATACATAATAATCAGAGTCCAACTGCAATACTGACTTAGCGCCACCATCAACCTCAATAGCCGCTAATGCCTCTAATTGCCAAAAGCTAGCCAAGTCATCATAACCTGATTGTGCTCGCTCAGCTAATACAGTTGCGGCAGTACTCACAGGTAAATCTTTAATCATCATAGATAGTAGCTCAGGTTTATCACTATCAATAGTATTAATATTCAGCTGTAAATATCCAGCTTCAGGCAAGGCGCATACATAAGGGCGTAACTTTGCCATAACATCAGTCGTATAACCTTTAACCAACCGTAATTCACTGACATCAACCATTAAATTATTTGCAGCTCGATATGGCGGCTCTAAAAGTTCATAATCTAGATCCTCAGCACCCTCCATACTCATTACTTGTTCATCACTATCTAACCAATCGACTAAGGAATCACTTAGGCCTATAGGTAAGGCCAATAACGTTAATAGCCGTTGAAAAGATTGATAAGCAATACTTTCTTTATCACCAATAAAACCCAAGTCCTTTTTATCTACAACTAAACTATTGATGTTAAAACAACGATTTGCATCAGTAATCACACCTGTTAAATCACCACCTTCAACAGGAAAATACAAGCCTTGTGTTGCCCATGGCTGAGCTAAATCATCTCTCTCAGGACTACCTTTAATGTCATATTGTAAGACAGCGATAGCAAACTTTTCTGCACCCAATGCATAATGTTGCGCTTGTTGATGATCAAACACATTGGCACTACGACGTATTTCATATTGTAATCGTCCCGTTAAATCAGTTGCGATCATGGAGACTAATGCAACAATTAATAACACCACAATTAATGCAACACCAGTTTGATGTGTATGACTAAGACGCATGTTTATTGAACCTGTATCTTAGGAAATACAGAAAACAACCAACGGAATTCGCGATCATCCGTTAATGATAATGTCACCTCAATAGCACTGGGTAAATTAGTGACGGACTCATCAATATCAGTCGGGAAACTATCAAGCCAATTATTGTCATTAAAGAAACGAACTTGCCATGTTTTTACATTATCAATAACCACTTGATCAAGATATTCCGCTTCTGGTGCCCTATCCAAGCGCTTCCATGTCCTTCTTATCAATTTTTCACCATCAAAAAAGTAACGTAGACGTAATAGATTACTTCGATCTTTCTCTAGTGGATTAGAACGGCCTGCACGTGTTAACTCTATTGCCACACCCCAATTCACATCCTCACTCATGACTGCAGGTAATACCTCGCCAAACTCATCACGAATCGACCGAGGAACAACTTGAGTAAGGTCTTGCTGCAATAAACGTTTTGCACGCTGCAACTCAACTAAATAGGCAGCTTTATCATCAAAAATATCGCTTGCTTTAATCGTTTGTTGCAACATAGAAAAGGTTGCCGTAGATACAAGTGCAAAGATTGATACTGAAATCAATATTTCTAATAAAGTAAAACCACCTTGTCGTGAAAAATTATTCATAACATCAAGGTTTATGACTAAAGGCGGTTAATTTATAAACAGGCTCTTCATCTTCTTTGTGCTGCTTTACCGTCACATCCAATCGACGTAAATCAGCTGAGTCCGTACTAGACGTCGTTATTTGCCAAAACCACGCCACACCACCCATATCTTCTTGTCCTTGGTTTCTTCCGACAGTCGGCCAAGTCGATGTTACTTCAAGTTCATTGATTTGATTCACCGCAACCCATTGCGCCAAGGTTTTCTTTTCTAAATAACTTAATGTATTCACACTTTCCCCAGTCATTCTCACCAGAGCTGACAAAGCAAAAGCAAGAATAGCAACCGCCACCATCACTTCAATTAATGTTAGTCCCTGTTGACTCGGTTTTGCCCCGTGTTTAGGGCTAGAACAGCTGAGCATTTTCAGATTCAAAGAAAGAAATATCCATCAATGCCATTGATAATGGCTAATAAAATTTAATCATAGCATGAGCTAATCGTGTAAATAACCCCACTTCTGTATGAGCAAGGTTTTAGGTCTCTCTAATTTAATAACAATAGTGCGGCTATATAGACTGAATTATAAATTGAATGCAGGATCAAACTTGGATAGATATTATCAAACCGATCTCTAAAATAACCAAAAATAAGAGAAGGAAAAATAACAGACAGTGCCCAAAATAGAGAATGGTTTAGCAAGTGCACTGATGTAAATAATAAACTCGCGACAATATTAGCTAAACTAAAACCAAGATAATTTAGCTTTGCCCAATGATACTGTATTAACTGCCCTTGAATCACGCCTCGAAAAAGCAGCTCTTCAATAATCGGTTGCCAAACAATATAAGAGAATAATATGGCCAAAGATAGCGGGAAAGCACTACTCTCAAACCAGTTAGGAATTAAAACTGTGAGCAGCAACAATGCTAAAGGCGCGAGAAGAATAGCGAGATAAAAACAACGATCCGATAAAAATCGAATGTTTAACTTTAAACCTAACTCAGTAATAAATGATTGTTTCATTGCTAGAGTATAAAAAAAAACGCCCCTCTTGTGGAGGAGCGTTTTGTTGATACTACAAATTAATCTAAAATTGAATAAGCTATTTACTTAGACTCACGTCTTCTAAAGCCTAAGAAAGCAAGAGCAGTCAATAATAGAGAAGGTAACATTGGATCAAAGCTTGCATTTGCATTGGCAACACAACCACCACCACTTGAAGAGCTAGGTGCAGGTGCTACAGGTGCAGGGTCTACAGGTGCAGGGATATAATCCTCTAATGGTGTTGCAGGATTTGATACCCAACCCGGTACAGTTGTATCAGCTGAAGCAATAGGCGTCATACGAACAGTGAACTGATCCTGAGTGCCAGGGAAAGTTAATCTGTCCCCAATTTTGACGATATAGGTTAGACCTAAATTCAATACATCTTCGATTCCACCGACACTATAAAGACTAGTACCACCTGTTCCAGACGTATCTGTTGCCCAAGCAATTAATGATGCTTCGGGAACTGGATCAAAGTTATCAACATTACCCAATAGCCATTGATAATCTACAGCGACTGTATCTGGGTCATCATTCCAAAATGCTACTAATTTTGCATCTGTTAACGGGTTATTATCTTCATCATAGAATATTGCTGTTGGCTCCCAAATACTTGGTAACCAATCGCCAAATAATACGGTGTAATTGCTTGGAGCAAATGGTCCTGTTGATGTAATAGAGAACGAATCAGCACTTAACTCAACATTATAACCAGCTCTGGTATTATCAAAAAAACCATCAGTTGGATGCTTTGGTGGATCTGCCGCGCCAAATAACCCGGCTGAGAAAACTGCTAAATCCTCTGGATCCCAAATATTATCAGTTGGTGTTGTAGGATCTGTTTCCTCTCCTAAACCCAATGACAAAGTAACCTCTTCCAACCCGCTAGCTTGTACAAAGCCTGCTCCGACACCAAAGCCCACCTCAATTTTATAACCAGCAAAGCGTGCATCTGAGTAGTTATTGAGTTTTTGCAAGATCATATAACGACGTTCTGCATCTACTTCATCTTCTACATTAAAAACTAAATCAATGCCTTCTTCAGCACCAACACCACCCACTACAGTAGGTGGTAATGCATCTACTTTGAAGCGTTTATGAGTTTGGAAAGGGCTATCACACACAGTTGGTCTAGGAGAAACTGGATCATCTAACCAGCCTGTCACACCATCATCTAGTGAGTAATAAGATGTACTCATAATGCAACTTGTAGGTTTATCTCCGGCAAGATTATCTACTGGATCAGTAATCGCTTTTACACCTGAAGGTTCGCCAACTGGCCAATCTTTACCATGTAAATTAGCCATAATAGTTCCGGCATTGTTCTGATCGGTTACATCACTGACAAAAGAATCACCGACAACCATCGCGGTATAACTACCATCAACTTCTGTAAATGTTTTACCAACAACATCGACACCCGTATCGACATCAACAATTCTCACGTTGACATTTTCAAGGTTCCATGCACCGAAACCTTGGTCTTCAGCAGCTACAACTGGACTTGGAACACCTTGTTGGATACCGATGAGTCGATCAGCATGAACAGGCGCAGCAACAACACCTAAGCAGGCAGCGGCAATCAGACTTAATCTAAATGGTTTATTTTTATGTGTCATTACTATTCCCTTTTTTATTCTAAAATATTTAAAATTTCACTGTTTCACTGTTTCACTGTTTCACTGTTTCATAATAAACTAATTTTGTGATGGAATTCATACTTTTATATTTATTTCCATACTTAATTAACGTATTAGTGATCTAGATCACTTTTGAGTATTCCGCTTATAAAGAATTAAAGTATACACTTAATATTACTATGGTTTTATAACAATACTCAAATAAGATTTTAATCAAACTAAGAAAGCATTAACTCTTATATTAAGGGTATATTAAGCCTCGCTTCTGTGCCTCCATCTTTCCTCTGTGAAAGCTGTATAGACCACCTATTGGCATCACAAAGTTGTTGCACAATAGTTAGCCCCAGACCACTGCCTCCAGTGGTTTTATTACGTGAAGGTTCCAAACGATGAAAGGGTCTAAATACAGCTTCTAGTTGTTCAGTAGGTATGCCTTCCCCCCTATCTAACACTTGAATAACGACCGTGTTGTCTTTGTGACTACACAGTATTTCAATAGGTGCCTCACTACTGTAACGTAAAGCATTATCAATTAAGTTATTTAATACTCGCCGTAAGGCATGACTATCTATGGTGCAAAAACAGGGCTCATCCACGGTAAAACGACAATTAATTTCCTTATTTTGAAAGCTGGCCAGTACATCAGCAATAAAAGCATGTAGATCAATCTTTTCTTCACTATGAGACTTTAGGCCACGTGCAAGTTCTAGGGTTTCAGCCATCAACTCGGTCATTTCTTCTAGATCATGCTGTAAACGTAGAATTAAATCTGGATCTTGCTGTTGATCGAGCATTTCAACAGCAAGTTGCATCCGTGTAATGGGCGTACGTAAATCATGTGAAATACCTGCAAACACTGTCGTTCTATTGCTTAGTAACTCGGCTATTTCCTTAGACATTTGATTAAAATGCTGAGTGAGATTCATCAATTCTCTTGGGCCTGTTTCTGGCAACAAAATCGGGCTTTCCCCTCGCCCAACTAAATCTGTTGCATCTGATAACTGTTTAATGGGAACAGTAATACGCCGTACTAATAAAAGCGTAGTTAACATGATGAGTAGTGTTCCACCAATAATAATATATAAAGAAGCTATGGGTGGTTTGGCGCCAATTCGATCACGTGAAAAACTAATACGAATAATGCGATTTGAAACAGGGATATCAATACAAAAACACGTGCCATCACCCTCTTCTTGTGTTCGAACATAAATTGTTTGACCCGTAAGCTCTAATAAGGAATCTTCAAGGAATTTGATATAAGGTAAGTGGCTACGGCTTACGTCTAAAGGCTCAAGCACTGGCGACAGTGTTAGTTCATGTTTATCAAGTAACTCTCGTTCAAATTCTGGTCTAGTAATGGGGGGAAGTTCAACCCATGTTTGTGCTGATATGACGATTAATGAAGCAAAATCATTTGCTGCACGTTTCGATACTGGTATTAAGATGTAATAAGCAACAACAAAGCTAGAAAACAATAAAAATATTAGAAAAGCAATGCTTAGTGTAATGCTAGTTTTTACAAATAATGTTTGAGGTCGACGCATATCCTAATCAGCCACGTCTAGATTAGGTGTAAATCGATAACCTTCACCCCAAATGGTTTGGATATACGCAGGGACTTTGTGATCATTTTCTAGCTTTCGCCTTAGCCGTGTTACACGAACATCAATACTGCGATCATACGGCGAACGGTCATAACCTTTTAACATGTCAACCAACATATCTCTGCTTAAAACTCGGTTGGGATGTTCAACAAATATCTTTAATAAAGCAAACTCTCCGCTAGTGAGAGAAACAATATCGCCCGATCGCGTTAAAATCTGACTGAGTAAGTTAAGCGTAAAATCACCAAACGTATAACATTCCTCTCCTTTATCAATGGCTTCAACGTCGACTTCTGGCTGTTTTCTCCTCAGAATAGCTCTGATCCTAGCTAAAAGTTCACGCGGGTTAAATGGTTTAGCCAAATAATCATCAGCACCGACTTCTAATCCCACAATACGGTCAACATCATCCCCACGAGCAGATAACATTAAAATAGCGATGTCATGATCTTGTCGTAACCGTCTGGCAATACTTAAACCATCTTCACCTGGAAGCATAATATCGAGAATAATCAGGTCCACTCCTTTATCTTCTAAATAGGAGTCCATCTCTTCACCATTTAAAACACTAGCAACATTAAAACCCTGCCCTCCAAGATAACGTTCCAGCAATTCACCAATGGCGACATCATCATCAACAACAAGTAATTGTGTAGTTTTACTATCCATTGTTTCAGCATAGCAGAATTTCACAGCGACAAATAAATTCAAATCATCATTGAAACATTTTGTAACAAAATACTGTTTTTCTGACATTTATTAGAAACACCTTAACCGTATATTCATGAATATGAACTAGTTAATTTTCATCAGGAATTAAGGAGAAACAATATGAGAACAATTAAATTTTTAGTTATGGGTGCATCAGTAATGTTGGCAACGACTGCTAACTTGACCTATGCAGAAGACGCTAAGGTATTAGGAACTCAAACACAAAATCAATCCCAGATGCGTAGCCAAACAGTTGATGAACAGCGTTTAGAGTCACAAATAAATAATGGATCAGGCTCTGGAAACGGCAAACAATACAAACATCAAAACCAATATAAATACCAAAATCAAAATGGTGACGGTAACGGGCAAGGTAATGGACAAGGACAAGGTCAAGGTAACGGACAAGGTCAAGGTAACGGACAAGGTAACGGACAAGGTCAAGGTAACGGGCAAGGTCAAGGTAACGGGCAAGGTCAAGGTAACGGGCAAGGTCAAGGTAATGGGCAAGGTCAAGGTAATGGGCAAGGTCAAGGTGGTGGTAACTATGGTCAAGGCTATGAGTCTAGACAAAGCGGTCAATCCGTAGGCTCGGGTAATTCAGGTGGTAATCGTAGTGGCGGTGGTAACTCTAATGGTGGAGGCAACCGTGGTGGTGGTAAGCGTTAATTCTTATTTTCTAGATAAATAATAAATATTGTTCAACTTATCAAAGGTAAAAAATGAAATTAAAAAATATTGTAAGTCTAACTCTAGCGCTATCACTTGTAACTACAGTTACCTTTGCAACAGGCAACAAGGGTGGAGGCAAACCTCAAGGTAAAGCTGTCACTAGTGTCTCGACTGAAAGCAGTCAGACAGTTGATTTTAACGAACAGCTTCATCTTGTTTTCATGAGAGAAGAAGAAAAATTGGCGAGAGATGTTTACACTTTTCTTAGTATGGAATATCCAGAATCTGCTATTTTTGGAAAAATAGATGATTCCGAACAACTTCATACGGATGCAGTAAGAGATAAACTTATTCAATACGGTATTGAAGATCCTAATACAAACGATAATATAGGTGTATTTACAGGAGTGGAGTTTGGTGAGTATTTCACTGGAACATATAATGAACTAACTTCTAAAGGTAAGCTGAGTGAATTAGATGCACTTTATGTTGGTGCCTTTATAGAAGAGTTAGATATTCATGATATCAACCTTTGTCCAGCTGAAATTATCGCACAAGATAACGGCATATATGAGGAAGCAGAGTGTGGGAAGATCTATACTGACAACCCTGATATTAAACAACTTTATAGCTTATTGTTAGACGGTTCAGATTCTCATTTGGCTGCTTATGTGAAAAATATAGAACGTCATATTGGTGAAGGAAATTATGAAGCACAAGTACTTAGCCAAGAAGAAGTTGATGCCATGCTTCAACGCTAAATTATAATCCTAAAATGGGTATTTGATTATGTAGTCAAATACCCAATAACTAATTTTGTACCCAGCTTGACTGGGTAGCATACCGAAACGAAGTAACCTCAGGATCAATGACAAATTAAGAAACTAAATTATCTCATCCCGCGTTCAGGTTAATTAGGTGATTGTAGTGTTAGTTGGCCGTTTTCTTGTCCAATGATTTGAAATATATTATCAGCTTGCTCTACGCTATAGAGTGATAATTTAAAACCAGTCAATTCACCACTAGATAGAATCATAATGGCTGGTAATTGAGTCTCATCATCTACACTTTGCACACTTTCTTCACCTTCAACGTCTAGCTCCATCACAAGTGATGAATCTAATATATGCTCAGAAAGTTGGCCATCAGAAGCTAATGGTAGCCATCTGTTTTCTTGTAATCTAGAAAAGAAGTAGCGATCCGATTGTACTGTAAGTCCTAATTCAATTCCCTGCATAACAGCTTCATCTTGTGCTAACTGAGTGACCACCATGAGCCTTTTAATTTCTCGCTCAATATTACGATTATCATTTGGTGTTACTGTCAGCATCACCATGCTTGAAAATAAACCGACAATTACTAAGACAACCAGTAATTCAATTAAAGTAAAACCACGCTGTAACATCAATTAAAGCTTATTATTTCCAGTTACCAATATCTGTATTTACACCCTCTCCACCTTCTTCGCCATCAGCACCGAGTGTATAAATGTCATATGTCTGCGTTTTAACACCTGGGTTCAAATATAAGTAGTCTCGGCCCCATGGGTCTTGAGGTAGAGATTTCACATAGCCACCCTGCTTATAGTTTCTAGGCTCTGGTGACTCACTTGGTTTAGTTGCAAGTGACTCTAAACCTTGACTCGTATTTGGATACACATAGTTGTCTAATTGATATAAGTCGAGTGCAGCTTCAAGACTAACAATATCAGATTTTGCTTTGGTTATACGGGCATCATCAGCTCGTCCTAAAATTTGCGGTGCAACCATCGTAGCCAAAATACCTAAAATAACGACCACCACCATAATTTCTAATAAAGTGAAACCTGTTTGTGATGAGTGGGAATATTTCTTTATATTTGTCATATTGTTTCCTTAGTGCAAAGTAGGTTTTAAAACCTACCCTACTAATGTGTTCAATTCAAAAATAGGTAATAAAATTGCAATAACAATAAATAGAACTACACCACCCATTGTTAAGATTAGTAATGGTTCGAATAAACCTAAAGCCATTGCCACAAGCATTTCAAACTCTCGGTCCTGATTATCAGCAATACGTTCTAGCATCGTATCTAGCTCACCACTTTTTTCCCCATTGGCAATCATGTGTAACATCATTGGGGGGAAATATCCTGTTTCAGCTAAAGCTCGATTAAGACTACTACCTTCTTTAACATGGTTAGCAGCATCGCTTACTGCGGCTTTTAAACACACATTACTCAATACTCGACCACTAATCGTTAAAGCATCTAATAACGGCACGCCACTTGAGGTCAAAATACTTAATGTTCTAGAAAAACGTGCTGTATTAACCCCTAAAATCACCTTACCGATTGCAGGAAGAGCAAGTAGTTGTTTATCAAATGAATATTTAAATGCTGCTTTCTTTAGCCCCCATTTTATTGCAACAGTAGCTGCAAAAGCCGTGAGCAATGCAATTAACCAGTAATTTATAACCAAATCACTTAAGGAAATTAACAGCTGTGTTGCCCCAGGTAAGTCTTGGCCTGCAGTAGCAAATTGTGCCACCACCTTAGGGACAACGAAGGCCAATAGACCAGCCACCACAATGATAGCAACAAAACTTAATATTGTTGGATAGAGTAGTGCTATTTGTGTTTTCTGACGAATCGCATGACGTTTTTCGGTATAGTCTGCCAAACGAATAAGTACTTCACCTAGACTGCCCGAAGTTTCACCTGCCGAAACCATTGAGCAATACAGAGAATCAAAAATATGAGGGTAATCAGTAAAGCTTTCTGCCAAGCTTTTACCTTCCATTACACCACCACGAATAGCTAAGACAATACTTTTTAACCTTGCCTTATCACATTGTTGCGAGACCGCAGTTAATGCCTCATCCAGAGGTAAACCAGCTTGGACCAATGTGGCTAATTGTCGTGTTACTAAGGCAAGCTCTGCAACACTTATGCGACGCTTTAAACTTAAACCAGTTTTTTTCTGTATGGATTGTTCTTTGGCGGTAACAGCTTCAACGGAAATAGGAACTAGTGACAAGTCACGAAGTTGTTTTCTAACCTGTCGGGCATTATCACCTTCCAAAACACCCCGTTTCTGGCGTCCTTTATCATTTAAAGCAGTGTATTGAAATGCTGGCATAAATTAATAACTAATCTTCACGTGTAACACGTAAAACTTCTTCTAATGTTGTAATACCTTGAGTCACTAGAGCGTAGCCATTATCACGCATACTCGGAGTATGTTTACGAATTTGTTTCACAATCTCTGGTTCAGTCGCTCTATTGTGAATCATCTCACGTAAAGATTCGTCCACCACTAATAACTCATAAATCCCTGTTCGCCCTGTATAACCAGTATTGTTACAGTGCGAACAGCCAACCGCCTGCCACATTGATACTTGAGCACTATCCTTTAAACCAAGCTGTTTTTTATCGGCAGAGCTAGCGTCATGTTCTTGTTTACAATGTTTACATAATTGACGAACTAAGCGTTGGGCAAGAACACCTAATAAGCTGCTTGCAAACAGGAATGGTTCAACCTTCATATCAGTTAAACGACTAATGGCGCCAACCGCAGTATTTGTATGTAATGTTGAGAGAACTAAATGGCCTGTTAAACTAGCTTGCACGGCAATTTGAGCTGTTTCAAGATCTCGAATTTCACCGACCATTACGACATCAGGATCTTGACGTAAAATAGCTCGCAAACCTTTTGCAAAACTCATGTCAGCTTTAGTATTAACCTGGGTTTGGCCTATACCATTAATATCATATTCAATCGGATCTTCAACGGTTAGGATGTTTCGTGTTTCATCGTTAAGAATTGATAAGCCAGCATAGAGGGTTGTTGTTTTACCCGAGCCGGTAGGGCCCGTTACTAACAAAATACCATGTGGTTTTTTTAATATCCCCTCTAACTGTGTCAGCACAGTCTTTGGCATCCCCAAAGAAGACAGGTCTAAACGCCCAGCCTGTTTATCTAATAAACGAAGTACGATACGTTCACCATGTTTTGACGGTAATGAAGAGACTCGAACATCAACAGGTCGTCCACCTATTTTCAAGGCAATACGACCATCTTGTGGCACTCGTTTCTCAGCAATATCCAGTTTTGCCATTACTTTTAAACGAGAAACCAATAAAGGGGCTAGTTTTCTATTCGGTCTAAGAAGTTCACGCAACACACCATCGACTCGAACTCGAACTAATAAATCTTGTTCAAATGGCTCAATATGAACATCTGACGCCTGCATTTTAACTGCTTCTGACAGCAGAGCATTAATCAGTTTGATGATAGGTGCATCATTCTCTGTTTCAAGTAAATCTTCAATTTCTGGCAACTTTTCAGCAAGCTGAAATAAGTCTAGTTCACCACCTAAATCATCCATTACTTGTTGTGCTTCACCTGCATCACGGTCAAAAGCCGTCATCAATAACAGCTCAAAGCTTTGTTTGGAGACTTGTTTCAGTTTAAGTGGTTGAGCTAAATAGCGCCTACTTTCATTTAATGCCGTCATAGAAACAGAATTGATGAAACTTACTTCTAACTCTCCATCCAAAACATCACTTACAACCACGCCGTGTTGTTTTGCAAAACCAAATGGTAGTTGAGTTGTCATTATTTGTTTATTCAACTTTATAGCGTCCAATATTAAACTATTTCTGCTCAGGGTTACTCTATAGTATTGTCTACTGGTTCTGCCAAGGCAATACTTCTGAGTCATTCCAAGTGGGCAATAAAGCTGGAACTTCGTCTGTCAGCAATGAAATCCCCTCATCTTGCATCTTTAATTGCTGTTGGCGAATAAAGCTATATTTCTGTCCACTGATTTCATTCAAACGCTCATCATTCCGAATGATTGTAGGGTGAATAAACACAACCAAGTTACGTTTTTCTTTAGTTACTGTTGTAGTTCTAAATAACTCTCCAAGCATAGGAATATCACCAAGGAAAGGAACCTTTTGTACGCCCTCAGTATGCTCCTCACTAATTAAGCCCCCAAGCACAACTGTCGCACCATCTCTGACCAGCACAGTAGTATCAATTTCACGCTGATTTGTCACTAAATCCGTGGCTCCCGTTGCAGGCGAAACACTTGAGACTTCTTGATAAATTTTAAGCCTTACCGCATCACCTTCATTAATTTGAGGGGTTATCTTCAACTTAACACCTACTTTCTCACGAGTAATTGTTGTGAATGGGTTGGTATTCGTTGAGCCAGTCGTAGAACCTGTAATGAATGGAACCTCTTGACCGACAATGATGGATGCCTCTTCATTATCCATTGTGATAATACTTGGTGTCGATAAGACATTTGCATCATCATCTGTTGCTATCGCATGTAATATGGCTCCAAAACCTGTACCATCATTATTGAAACCAATACCCGCATTAAGACCAGTAGCACCTGCCAAAGCGTCAGCGGCATCTTCAACAGTCCCACCAACAGCTCCTAATAAAGTTGCAGGGTCAAGGCCGGCTCCAGGAAAAGAAGTCAGAAGACCTACAGACCCTCCAGTTCCTAACCACTGAACACCTAACTCTGAGCTACGTTTATCTGATATCTCAACAATTATTGCCTCAACTAATACTTGTGCACGTCGAATATCAAGCTGCTTAATAACCGCCTCTAATGAGCGCATGACATCTGGTGAAGCAGAAATAAGTAAAGAATTAGTCCCCTCATCAGCTTGAATGCTTGTTTTAGTTTTATTTTCAGAATTTGCTTTCGTCGATATTGCTTTACCTGCAATAATTGGTGCTGTTTTAGCCTGCTCTTCAATATTACCTTTAACACCCTCTAGTACTTCAGCCATTTCAACAGCTTTAGCATTATGAAGATAAATAACTTTAATATTTCCGGTATCAGATTTTAATGGTGAATCTAATTTAGCAATTACATTTTTAATACGTAACCTTGCCGCAGCTTCACCACTTAATAGAATTGAGTTTGTACGTTCATCAGCAACATATTTGGTGACACGTTCAGGTAGTTCTTTCTTACCTGAAGCTGACTTATCAATCTGTTTTAACATTTTCACTACATCAGCTGCAGCTGCATACTTTAGACCTATGACTTCAACTTCTTCATGACTTGCTGTATCAATTTTGTTAATTAATTTAACAATACGCTGCACATTGTCAGCACGGTCGATTACGATTAAAACATTCGATGGAGCATAGGCAACTAGATGAGCTTCCTTAGCCATCATTGGTTTAACTAAAGGTAAAATCTCTTGGGCACTAACCTGATCAAGTTGTAACACACGAGTGACATATTCATCGCCATGCCCTGGAGCACGATCATTCGCCATTTTCATCACATCTTTTTTAACATTAGCAATTGGAATGATTTTAGTCACACCATTTGCTTTTACAGCTGTAAACCCGTGTACATTTAAGGTTGAAATAAACACCTGATAAACTTCATCCTGAGTCATCGGGTGCTGTGACACTATGGTTACCTTGCCCTTAACTCGTGGATCAATAATAAAGGCCTTGCCTGTCATCTGACCGATATCGGTAATAAAGGTGGTGATATCAGCATCTTTCATGTTGAGTGTTACTAAATTATCATCAGCAATAGCTAAGTTTAAACCCGACCACAAAACGGAAAATAGGGCTATAACTGCCCACCGTTGTATTTTTAACATTCTTAAAGCCACCATTTATTTAAACTTATACCGAAAAGACATTGGTTCACCACTACGGTCAATTGTTAGATCTAAATCACTTGATAGAGCAATACTGCCCATCAAAGATAAAACTTTATTTGGACTATCAAGCTTAACACCATTTATTGATGTTAATACATCACCACGTCTGAGTCCTGCTCTCTGGAAAAATCGACTATCTATACCAGGGCTTAACTTATAACCAATAAACTGTTCACCATCAACTACTGGTTGAACATTGACCACCCCGTTTAACAATGAAGGTTCACTCAATGCTAAATCTTTATATTTATTTAATTTTTTTGTAATGAAAGTGCTATTACTTAAGTCAGTAAAATTTGCAGCACTTTTTTCTTTCTTTTGCTCAGATACCTTTTTAGCATTTAGCACTGTAAACAAGGTTAATGTTTCATATTTTCCTTGGCGAGAAATAATCATATGTTGGATAAAAATCTCTTCAACTATAGCACCACCGCTCGGTAATTTATCACCAATGTAATATATATGTTGTTTTTTATCTGGGCCTTCAACAATAGCACTGCTACGAATTGAACCTGAACCTTTTCTTAATCCCATTAATTTAAGATTCAACTTTGTTTCTGGTGCTTTTACATCTGCAATTTTTGATTGTTTTAAACTATTGCTAGTCTGTTCTGATTTTCCAAATAAATTCAACTTCCTCACTGAGTTTATATTGTACTTTACCGCAGTAACTTTACTCGTTTGTTGATTGGTAATCTGCTGAGACATGCTATCAGCTTGAACATCGTCAACTAATAACCACGTCAAACTCGCTCCACCCCATGCAAGCCATATAATCATTACAGCCAACATGAATTGATAGCCAGCAGAGATCAGACGTTGTTTTGAAAATAAACTGATAATAATTCCTACACCATTCGCTTCATACAATTTTGAGGTTGTAATCTTACAGAAAAAGAAGGGGCAACGGAAATCCGTCACCCCTTAAATCTTCAAACCTTAAAAAAATTTAAGGTGTAGTTGTAGTGCTTCATTAAATCCAGACACCAATTTGAGCCCCACTAAAGACCCCCACTAAAGTAGGGGGCCCTTTAGTGGGGGTGACGTAACTAGGAATTACCTATATCTTGATAAGCGTGAATTAAAATTCACCGTGAGATATAGGGATATAACGTATTAACTGCTTAGTAACTTGAGCATTACACTTAAGCTAACATTTAAGGTGAATAATTGATCTATGCTTCCAATCCCTTCTTACCGCCTTGAACAACTTGCTAAGATGGGTCTTCCTGAGCAAGTATTTATTCCTGCTTTATTACAAGAGTTACATCATGAGATCCCTTCACGTATTAACACCTTCTGCTGGCAGAATTCTGAAGGCAAACTCGACAATATTTATGATGAATCCCTCAATACAACTGTAATTACCCATTTTATATCTGCAATGTCGAGCAACGGCACTGATATGTATACCAAGACAACCGAATGGGTAAGTACATTAAACAAAATAACAACAAGCTACGAGTTTTATAGGAAATGTCCCTATGTGGCTGATTTCTACAAGAAGATTCTTCGTCCTATGGGCTATCAAAACAGCTGTTTTGTACCCATAATTGATCAAGATGCAAATAAAAGACATGGCATTTTAATGCTTCATCGCAGAAGGTCTGATGGTGATTTCATAGAAAATGAACGTCAATATTTATCGCATGTCGCAAAAATAATTGTTATGGCTTCAAAGCAATTCGTTAACCCTGAAGTGTTCACTATGGATGGGTGGGAACAAGGAATGTTAGTGCTCGACTCAAAAGGCAAGTTACAAAAAGGTTGTACGATGGGCCTTAAGTTACTAGCAATGGCGTCTTCATCTAAGTTTAATCAATCTACGACTAAAACACCTAATGATCTCAGTATTTTTAATGGACTTAAGGAATTAATACAATCGATATCCAGCGATTCATACCGACATTTACATCAATGTGCAGACCCGACATTAACAGTTGCAAACGCATGGGGTGAATTTAGACTCCGCGCTTTTTTGACAGAAGATGTCAACGACTCTAAAACAATGGAAATAGGCTTAACTATTTCTTGGCAAGAACCCTTCATATTAAAACTATTTCACCGAATAAAAAGGCTTAATCTAACCCCGCGCCAAGAATCAGTCGGTTTATTCTATGCCAATGGTGATCACCTACAAGTTATTGCGGAAAAACTGGGTATTAGTTTGCATACTATCAAAGAACATATTAAAAACATTACGTTGCGCCTCAATATAAAAACCAGATCAGATCTAGTTGCACTTATCTTATGTGACAAAATATTTATAGACTAAGATTGACCTTCACATAGCAATTAAAAACAGCTTTTACTTGAGGGTTATTGACGAATCCAAACACCGGTTTCTTGTCGACATGCTATCGATTTAACAGCTATTTCTTTCACAGTTGTTATTAACTTGGCTTGATACTCTCTGCAAAAAGTACCTTTTTCTTTTTCAAAGGTTCTGATAGCGGTAAATTCTAAGGTCCCATTTATTCCGCGCCATGTTACAGGCTGATTGGTAAAGTTATTTTCAAGTGTCTTCTGAGATATTTTTTCATCATCATCAGTAAATGACAATTGAGTTTCAGTCGCTAAACCTGAAAGTAAAAGCATTGCATTGTCATCTTTTTGCATCGTATCTTCAGGAGCATCTGGTTTAATATTTTGACAAGCAATTAAGCTTAAAAATAATATTCCAAAGGTTACCATTCTACTTAACAACATACTTTTCTCTTCATATTTTCATAGGGATAATTCATCATAACATGCTGATGAATAAAGCTCTTAATCAGGATAAGGCATACCTGATATTACAGAAAGACTGTAACTGTGATCAAAACATTCCTAATTGGAGCTGGGCTGCTTCACTCATTAAATCTTTAGTCCAAGGTGGATCCCAGACTAGTTCAACATGTACTTCATTAACATTCGGTACAGTTGCTACTTTTGCTTCAATATCACCCGGAAATGATTGGGCAACAGGGCAACCTGGTGCCGTTAAGGTCATTTTAATATCAACCTTCATGTCTTCATCAATCGTAATATCGTAAATTAAACCTAGCTCATAAATATTGACTGGAATTTCAGGATCGTAGATAGTTTCTAACATCTCGATCACATCACCTTTCAGCTCTTCAGGGCTAATATCAAAATAGTGTTCGCTCATAATTTAATCCTTAGCCTACTCTGTTGAAACTGAAACATCATGGTCATTATCCATTGCAGTATGCATGGTATGCCAAGATAATGTTGCACACTTAACGCGTGCGGGAAATTCTTTAACACCGCTCAATACTTCTAATTTACCTAAAGCAGTTTGGTCAAAGTCTTCGCCGGTCATTTGTTTGTGAACCTGCTGGTAAATATGTTCAGCTTCAGCAATAGTTTTACCTTTTAATGCTTCTGTCATTAGTGATGCGGATGCAACAGAAATTGCACAACCACTACCTTGAAAACTCACATCTTCAATCACATCACCATTCAGTTTCACAAATACAACTAAAGCATCACCACATAATGGGTTATTACCATGGGCAAAGTGATTGGCATCATCCATTTCATGGAAGTTACGTGGCTTTTTATTGTGATCCATGATCACTTGTTGGTATAAATCTCTTAAGTCTGCACTACTCATGCAAATAACTCCTGTACTTTTTGAATGCCCATGACTAAAGCATCGACTTCTTCCATCGTATTATAAAAGGCAAATGAAGCACGTGCTGTAGCAGGGATACCAAAGAACTGCATCACAGGTTGGGCACAGTGATGACCTGTACGAATTGCCACGCCTTGTTGGTCAAATATAGTGCCGATATCATGTGGATGTACACCATCAATCATAAACGACAACACACTGGCTTTTTCTTTAGCAGTACCAATGATTCTCACGCCATCCAAGGCCGTGAATTTTTCAGTCGCCGCAATAAGTAAGTCGTGTTCATGTTGAGCAAGCTTGGCAATGCCTAAACCTTGCATATAATCAATAGCAGCACCTAAACCTATTGCACCAGCAATATGTGGCGTACCCGCTTCAAATTTATACGGTAATTCATTGTATTGAGTATGCTCGAAGCTGACCGATAAAATCATGTCCCCTCCGCCCTGCCATGGTGGCATTGCTTCAAGTAAGTCTTGTTTACCATAAAGCGCGCCAATACCCGTTGGTGCGAACATTTTGTGCCCTGAAAACACATAGAAGTCACAATCTAAATCCTGAACATCAACTTCCATATGAGGCACGGCTTGTGCGCCATCAATTAAGACAGGAATATCTTTAGCATGGGCTTTGATAATCATATCTTTTATAGGATTAATTGTTCCTAAGGCATTCGACACATGACCGACTGCTAATATCTTTGTTTTATCCGTCAACAATTCATCAAATGTTGATAGATCCAATTCACCTTCAAGGGTCATTGGAATAACATTTAATTTTGCACCTGTTTGCTCACACAACATTTGCCACGGAACGATATTAGCGTGATGTTCCATATGACTAATCAAAATTTCATCGCCTGCATTCAACTGTGGGCGAACAAAACTTTGAGCTACTAGGTTAATTGCTTCTGTTGCACCACGAACAAAGATGATTTCTTTATCTGACTTGGCATTTACAAAGTTGCGTACTTTTTCACGTGAGCCTTCATAAGCATCCGTTGCACGTTGACTTAAACGATGCACGCCACGGTGAACATTAGCATTATCTTTTCGGTAATAATCAGAGATAGCATCAATAACCTGAACTGGTTTCTGACTACTTGCTGCATTATCTAAATAAACCAAAGGCTGTCCATTCACTTCTTGATGAAGAATAGGAAAGTCTTGTCTGATGGCTTTAATATCTAACATGCTTAGATTCCACCTTGCGGCAAGCGTGTTTCAATCACTGTTGAAAGTGCCTGACGAATTTCTTCTGATGGAATACGGTTTAAAACATCAACTGCAAAGGCATAAGTTAGTAAACTACGTGCAGTCACTTCATCTAAGCCCCGTGCTCTTAAAAAGAACAAATGATCTTCATTGATTTGACCCACCGTACTACCGTGAGCACATTTGACATCATCAGCATAAATTTCCATCTCTGGCTTGGTATCAATTTCGCAACCACGAGAGATTAATAGGTTTTGATTTTGCTGGTTTGCATCGGTCTTTTGAGCATCTTTATGAACAATCACCTTGCCGTTAAATACAGCATGGCTATTATCATCTAAAACACCTTTATATAACTCTTCACTTGTCGTATTTGGCACCGTGTGGTCAATGCGTGTGTGATTATCGACATGCTGTTCATTATTAACTAAATACAAACCATCCATGACGACATGCGATTGCTCACCTAATAATTGGCTATGTATATCGTTACGAGCGAGTTTTGCACCCAATGAGATGTTATTCGTTTTCCACTGGCTTTTAGAGCCTTGTTTTGCAGCTAAAGTCGCGATGTGTGTCGTGTTATCAGATTCTTGTTGTAGCTTATATTGGTTTAATTCAGCATTACTTGCTAATACTGCTTCAGTCACTACATTAGTCAACGATATTGCATCTGTTAGACCTACATAATGTTCAATAACTGTTGCTTGGCTGTTATCTGCCATCACAATCACATTACGTAGATGCGTTGCTAAATTAGCTGTTGCACCTGTATTAAGAAGCAGTACTTCAATCGTTTTTTCAACATGCACATCAGTATCAACGGTGATCACAAAACCTTCGTTCATTAGCAAAGTATTGAGTGCATTAAAGCCGGCTTTAGTAATATCAATTTGTTGACCAAGATGAGGCTGTGCTTTAGTCAAACCTTGTTCATCAGATAATGCATTAATTGTTAAACCATCTTGTAAATCATCTAACAATGAAAGTTCAGCAGAGAAAACACCATCAATAATCACTACGCGGTAATTATTATCACTTAATAAAGCAAGTTGTTCACATTGTTCTAGGCTAACTGTGCTTACCTCAGGCTGGTGCGTATATTCCTGCTGCGCCATTGCCCACAAGCTAGTGTATTTCCAATCTTCTTGTTTTTTTGCTGGCAGACCTTGGCTATTGAACTGAGCTAACGCTTTAAGACGCATGCTTTTTAACCAAGCATTATCTTGTCCTAGATTTGCAGTAATACTGGCAAAAGGTGTTGCCAACTCGCTTAGTGTCTTCTTACTAGGCATTTTCATTAACCCAGCTGTACCCTGTTTTTTCGAGTTCTTTTGCTAATTCTTTATCACCTGATTTAACAATTTGACCATCAGAAAGAACATGAACAAAATCAGGCACAATATAATCAAGTAAACGTTGGTAATGGGTAATCATGATAATTGAACGGTCAGCAGAACGTAAGGCATTCACCCCTTCTGATACAGTTTTCAATGCATCGATATCTAAACCTGAATCTGTTTCATCAAGAATAGCTAATGCGGGCTCTAATAATGCCATTTGTAAGATTTCATTACGTTTTTTCTCACCACCTGAGAAACCTTCATTTACACCGCGGTGGAGAAACTCTTCATCCATTTTGACCAGTTCTAATTTACTACGAACCAATGTTAAGAAGTCGATGGCATCAAGATCGTCTAAACCTTGATGTTTACGTACTGCATTCAATGCCGCTTTAAGTAAATAGATATTACTCACACCCGGAATTTCTACTGGGTATTGAAACGCTAAGAATACGCCACGTTGGGCACGCTCTTCAGCTGCTAAGGCTAATAAATCTTCACCTTTATATATCACGCTGCCTTGAGTGATTTCATAACCATCACGGCCAGCTAAAACATTTGATAAAGTACTTTTACCCGCGCCATTAGGCCCCATGATTGCGTGAACTTCACCTGCATTCACTGTTAGGTTAATGCCGCGTAAAATTTCTTTGCCATCAACACTGGCATGAAGGTTTTTAATTTCTAACATGTTTAATCTCTTTAATTTTAGGGGTTCTGTCTAGCCGACAGAGCCTTCTAACGATAGGCCTAATAAGTTTTGTGCTTCTACAGCGAATTCCATTGGTAACTGACGCATAACTTGCTTACAGAAACCATTGACGATCATTGAAACAGCATCTTCAACATCTAAACCACGTTGTTTACAATAAAACAGCTGGTCTTCACTAATTTTTGATGTTGATGCTTCATGTTCAACTTGTGCTGTTGGATTCTTAACCTCAATATAAGGGAAGGTATGAGCACCACACTCATCACCCATTAATAAAGAATCACATTCTGTATAGTTACGTGCGTTCTCAGCATTTGGTCCAACACGAACTAAACCTCGATATGCGTTTTGCGAACGTCCAGCAGAAATACCTTTTGAAATAATAGTTGAGCTGGTATTTTTACCCAGATGAACCATTTTTGTGCCTGTATCAGCTTGCTGCATATTATTGGTCACAGCGACTGAATAGAACTCACCAACAGAGTTATCACCTTGTAAAATGACACTTGGATATTTCCAGGTCACCGCTGAGCCTGTTTCAACTTGTGTCCATGATACTTTTGAACTTTCACCGCGGCAGGCTGCACGCTTAGTTACAAAATTGAAAATACCACCCACACCATTTTCATCACCTGGGTACCAGTTTTGTACTGTTGAATATTTAATCTCAGCGCGATCATGGGCAACTAGCTCTACTACTGCTGCATGTAATTGATTTTCATCACGCATCGGTGCGGTACAGCCTTCGAGGTAACTGACATAAGCATCGTCATCAGCAATAATCAATGTGCGTTCAAACTGCCCTGTATTAGCCGCATTGATTCGGAAATATGTTGATAACTCCATTGGACAACGAGTGCCTTTAGGAATATAAACAAATGAACCATCACTAAATACAGCTGAATTTAATGCTGCGTAGAAATTATCTTTATATGAAACAACACTACCTAAGTATTTCTTAACTAATTCAGGATGCTCTTTTACCGCTTTTGAAAATGGCATAAATAAAATGCCTTCTTCAGCGAGCTTATCTTGAAAGGTATTGGCAACAGATACACTATCAAATACCGCATCAACCGCAACACCGGCTAAGCGAGCGCGCTCATCTAGTGGCACACCTAACTTTTCATAGGTGCGTAATAACTCTGGATCAACCTCATCTAAACTCTTTGGACCATCTGTTTTTTTCTTTGGTGCTGAGTAATAACTAATATCTTGATAATTAATTTCAGGATAATTAACGTGCGCCCATTCAGGAGTTTCTAATGTTAACCAGTGACGAAATGCTTGCAAACGCCATTCTAATAAAAACTCAGGCTCACCTTTAATACGTGAAATTTCACGCACCGTATCTTCGCTCAAACCTGGCGGTAGACTATCCGCTTCAATATCAGTGACAAAACCAGCTTGATAATCACTGTCTAATACTTCATCTATTTGCTGTTGTTCTTGTTCAGCCATGGAGCTCACCGTCTTGTAATGTTGCTAATTCCACCTTTGATGCTGATGGATAAAATTGTATTGGGCTTGCGCCAGATGATTGTGGCACTAACATGTCGGACAGTTTCACTTCATCCAATGCATGAGAAACAGCATTATTAATTCGTGTCCAGTTAGTTTGTACATCACAGTGGGATTCTTGCTCACAGTGACTTTCCTTACTGACACATTCTGTTAGCGCTATGGGGCCCTCGATTGCCGTTATAATCTCAGCCACTGAAATCTGCTTAGGGTTTCGACTTAAATTATAGCCACCTTGAGCACCACGTTCAGATGTTAACAAACCACCTTGAGACAATGCTTTCAGTACTTTCCTCACTGTTGGCAATGGCATTTGAACTGCATCAGATAAAGTGTGTGCACTGTGCTTTTGATATGTTTTAGATGCCAGATAACTCATCAAAACGATGCCGTAATCTGTTAATTTTCCCATGCGTAACATGTGTGCCCCTTTCAATTGAGACTATTATAGTACCAATTAAAGCAATAACCAAGCTTTATACTCAGTTACTATCAATATAGATGAAGGAGGTTTAGTTTTAAAAACTATGCGATAATCCGCCGTTGCTGAACTTTATCAATCTTTTCCTGACTAATAGGTCAGCATCACACATTGATGACTTTAGACAAATATCATTATTGACTTTTTAGAGACTATAAAATGAATTTAAAATCACTTCTACTTATTCCCTTTTTATTTGGAGCACCTGTAATGGCTGATACTCACGCCGCTAAATTAGATACTGAAAAACAACAACTAAGTTACATCTTCGGAGTTCAAGTTGGCCAAAACATGTTAGCTGAAGGCGTTGATCTTGAAATGGATGCATTCGCCGCTGGTGTTGCAGATATGTTTGCTGGTAACCAACCACAATTAGATCAAGTCACTGCTGAAAAAGTTATCGGTGAGTTCCAACAGAAAAAAGCCAAAGAAATGGCTGAAGAAATGAACAAAAAACAACAAGCTGCTCAAGCTTATATGGAAGCAAACGGTAAGAAAGACGGTGTTGTTACAACTGAAAGTGGTTTGCAATACACAATCATCAAAGAAGGTGACGGCGCAACACCAACTGAAAAAGATAAAGTTATCGCACACTACAAAGGTACATTGTTAGACGGTACTGTATTTGATAGTTCTTACGATCGTGGCGAACCAGCAACATTCCCTGTTACTGGCGTCATTCAAGGTTGGATAGAAACATTACAACTTATGAAAGAAGGCGGAAAATGGGAAATCGTCGTTCCAGCTAACTTAGCATACGGTCCTCGTGGTGCTGGTCAAGGTTCACCAATTGGTCCTAACGAAACATTGATTTTTGAAATTGAGTTGATTGCTATCACTCAATAAGATTTAATCTTGTAAAAATAGAAAGGCCACCTCAGCTTGCTGAGGTGGCCTTTTTTATGTCTGGAATTTATAAAAGTAATATAGTTTTGACTACCTAAAACCTGTAATATTCTTAACAGTCCATTCGGGGCTTAAGCCCCTCCTACAAAAACAGCCAACAGATCTCTTTAAGTACCGTAGGAGCGCGCTTTAGCCGCGAAAAACTGACTACCTAAAACCTGTAATATTCTTAACAGTCCATTCGGGGCTTAAGCCCCTCCTACAAAAGCACCTAACAGATCTCTTCAAGTACCGTAGGAGCGCGCTTTAGCCGCGAAGAAGCCAAAGAGATTCTTCACTATATAATATCGTCCCTATATTTTATGACTTCAGTAATTCAGTTAAATGAGGCCAATCAAAACACGGTCCTGGATCTGTTTTTCTCTCAGGTGCAATATCTTGATGACCTTTTAGTCTTTTGGTATTTAACTCTGGATATGTGTCACATAGAGCTTTAATGACTTCTGATAATTGGTGATATTGTACTTTTTCAAAGGTTTGCTCATCACAGCCTTCCATTTCAATACCAATCGTAAAATCATTACATCGCTCGCGTCCATCCCATGATGATGCACCTGCATGCCATGCACGCTGATGAAAAGGGACATATTGGATTATTTCACCAGATCGGCGGATTAATATGTGAGCAGAGACTTTTAACTCTGATATTTCTTTAAAATAAGGGTGTGCTTGCGGATCAAGCTTATTCAGGAATAAATCATCAATCCAACCACCACCAAATTCACCGGGTGGCAAACTAATATTATGAATTACAATGCCACTGATATCGTCTTTACTCGGTCGTACATCTTGATTAGGAGATGCATGAAAATCGATATTAGTTAGTAATCCTAATTCGTGATCGATGTGCAAATTTACTTCCTAATTCCGTGTAATACCATTCTTGTCAGACTAATTACACCAACCAATTGTCCATTATCCATTACTGGTGCTCTTGACAGTTTCAAGCGCTCTAATAAACGAGCACAATAACGGATATCCATTGATGCATCGACTGTAATTGCAGGCTTGATCATTACTTCATAAACATTAACTCGATCAGGTGATTTATCTCGAGCTAAGACATGATGTGCAATATCAGCCATTCTCACTACACCGTATTCATCATCTTCATGACGTTTATCTACAATTAACATTTTATTCTTGATGCTTTGCATTTGTGTCAATGCATCAGAAATAGTGGTCATACCATCAACAATATCTATCTCTGGTCGCATTACATCACGAACGCGTACAATTTCTCTCGGTTTCATATCTCTTCCTCTACAATATCGTGTAATGTTTTTATTTGGTGTGAAACACCCACGGCATCTTCAACATCAATTTGTATAGCAATACCCGTTCCTGGCTTTTCATCAAACTGACCAGCCTTTTCTATCGTTTCTAGTATGTGTCGACTTAAATGTTCTTCAACTAAAAATAAGATGACGTCACGTTGTGTTTCTAAGCTTAAACCAAAAAAGGTTTTACTTTGTTTCAAGCCTTCACCACGCGCATTATTAATAATGGTTGATCCTGTTGCACCAGCGTCACGAGCTGCTTTCAGTACTGCATCAGTATGTCCATCTTCTACAAAACATATTATTAATTTGAAATGCATTAATCTTTCTCCTCACTGTCTTTATTTTTTTGTTTATTATCACGCCACTCAGATAACTGAGCATAAGTCATCACACTCATAATGGGGAATAAGCTAGCAAAGGCGATCAAACCAAAACCATCTAATAATGGACTACGTCCTGGAACTGTTGATGCCAAACCTAAACCTAAGGCCGCAACCAATGGCACGGTGACTGTTGATGTGGTAACACCACCTGAATCATAGGCCAAAGCTATAATTAATTTGGGTGCATAGAATGTTTGAATAATCACAATGACATAACCCACCATAATGTAATAATGCAGCGGTGTACCTGTAATGATTCGGAATGTACCTAGTGATATACCTATCGCAACACCAATGGCCACAGCAATACGCAAGCCCCAAACAGAAATCGCGCCACCAGATACTTCTTCCGCTTTAATAGCCACGGCTAATAAAGAAGGCTCTGCAATCGTAGTGGAAAAACCAATGGCGGCAGCAAAGATATAAACCCACATATAGTCACCCCAATGAACCTCATCAGGAATAGCTTCCATACCTGCATAAATAAATGCCGGATCGGTTAACTGTGATGCCATTAACTTGCCGAGTGGGAATAAAGCTTGTTCAAGGCCTTGTAAAAAGAAGACCAAACCAATCAGTACATAAAAGAAACCAAAGAGTACTTTTTTAAGGTTAGGAATCGCTTTTCTGATAACCAACAATTGAAAACCAAAAATAATAATCGCAATAGGCATAACATCTTTCAATGTCCCTATGAATTCGTCCACAAGTGATAGCAGAAAATCCATCAGAAAAACATTCCATAAGCCATAACAAAGATCATCGGCGTGAGAGAGGCAAAGGCAATCAAGCCAAAGCCATCCACCATTGGATTTCGGCCTTTAATACTTGATGCTAAACCCACACCAAGAGCGGTAACTAATGGCACGGTAATAGTGGATGTTGTTACACCACCTGAGTCATAAGCAATACCGATAATTTCTGCTGGTGCAATCGTTGTCATTAAAACAACACAAGCATAGCCTGCAATAATCAAATAATGTATTGGCCAACCTTTTAAAATCCGCAACACACCAATCAAAATGGCAAAGCCAACAGATACGGCAACCGTATAGCGTAAACCATTAGCATAACTATTCATTGCGTCATCTGTATGTTCAATCACACCACCAACAGCAGCGACACTTGCGGCTTCTTCTGCTACGGCAATTAAAGCCGGTTCAGCCACAGTAGTACCAAAGCCGAGTGAGAAAGCAAATAACAATAACCAAAACACACTACCTTTGCGCGCAAAGGCATAAGCCATACTTTCACCAATAGGAAACAAGCCCATTTCTAGACCACGTATAAAAAAGGTAAGGCCTAACATTACAAGCAACACGCCACCAAGGATCTCGCCTAGATTTGGAATGGGCTGCTGTAATACGACTAATTGAAAGAACGCGATAACGGCAATAATGGAAGCCAGATCTCGCGCACTATTCAGAAAATAGCCTAAAAAGATAGAAAATTGCGCTTTCACCCGTTACCCTAATCACCTTTAATAATAATTTATACAAGCGTCGACCATGACAATAGAAAATACTATTTCTGCTCAACTCATACATTCTCAGGTCAAATTAGCATTACAAGAGGATATAGGTCAACAAGATTTAACAGCTGATTTAATTCCAATGGATACAGTAGCAACGGCAACAATTATTACACGTGAAGATTCGACCTTATGCGGCCAAGAATGGGTAGAACAAGTATTTGAACAACTCGACCCGAGTATCAGCATTAAATGGTCTTTTTCTGATGGTGAACAAATGCTGGAAAATGATGTTATCTGTACTTTGCATGGCTCTGCGAGAACCTTACTCACGGGTGAAAGAACGGCAATGAATTTTCTGCAAACTCTATCAGCAACGGCAACACATACCAAACAATACACTGATCAAGTTACTGACTTAGCAGTGCATATTCTAGATACGCGTAAAACGATTCC